>Ga0268248_100043_pt1 | contig 138613 bp, 119 predicted proteins | sample AgamicAtAme_FD_200856 | JGI IMG/M metagenome (GOLD analysis project Ga0268248, IMG submission 200856) | Agave microbial communities from Guanajuato, Mexico - At.Am.e (v2) (version 2) | ecosystem: Host-associated > Plants > Phyllosphere > Phylloplane/Leaf | place: Guanajuato, Mexico | collected... | reverse complement strand
CCACACCGGCCGCATCCGCTTCTTCCCCGACGGCAGCTCCACCGGCGGCCACATCACCCTGCAACGCGAACGCCGCCAATGGCGCGTCAACGTGTCCTGGCTCACCGGCGCGGTGAGCGTGGCGGATATGAGTGCGAAGCGATGAGGCGCATGCGCGGGTTCAGTCTGCTGGAGGTGATTGCGGCCATTCTGCTGCTGGCTGTTGCGTTTGCGGCCTTGCTGAAGGTGGCAGGCGCCTCCCTGCATCTGGCGGATCATTCGGGACAGATCAGCAGGGCGGACATGTGGGCGCAGGCGAAGCTGGACGCGCTGGGCGTGACCGAGCCGGTGGCGGTGGGCGAGAGCGCTGGCGATTTCGGCAAGGACTATCGCTGGCATCTGCGCGTGCGCCCGTGGCAGGACGGCGATCCGCCGCAGGGAAGTCCGCTTTCCCTCTATCGCGTCGACCTGGACGTGCGCTGGGGCTCGTCGCGGCGTCCCCAGGTGCTTCACTACACCACGTTGCGCGCCGTCGACGACGGTCCCGCGCTGGCGCGGAGCACCAAATGAGGCGCGCGCGGGGCTTCAGCCTGCTGGAAGTGCTCAGCGCACTCGCGTTGCTCAGCGTCCTGCTGGTCGGCGTACTGTCCGGCATACGGACGGCCACGCGCATGGTCAACGCGGGCACGGGATCGATGGAGAAGCTCGACGAAGTTCGCTCGGTGCAGCGCTTTCTCCGCAACGATCTGCTGCAGGCCCGTGCGATTCCCTGGAAGATCGACAACAAGGGCGTGCCCGTCGTGTTCGAGGGAGACGAACGCCGCATCCAGTTTGTGGGGCCGCTTCCCGGATACCTCGACCGCCAGGGTCCGCAATTGCAGCTGCTGGCATTGGTGAGTGACGGCCAGGACAGTCTGCGCTTGGAGCTGGGCAGCGATGGCATGAGCCCGACGGGTGCCTCGCACAGCGTCGGTTTTGCGCCGGAGCCGCTAGTGACGGGCATCACGCGCGGCCGCTTCCGCTACTACGGCCGTCAGAACGATAAAAGTCCCGCCGAATGGAGCAGCCAGTGGCACGTCGCCGGACGCATGCCGGAGCTGATTGCCGTGGAACTGGAGCGCGGCGGCGATCCCTGGCTGCTCGTGCAAACGCCGGTACGGCAGAGCCCCACCGCGATAAACACGCGCGCGCTGGCTCGGCTGTTGCCGAACGCAGCGCAATACTGACGGCACGAAGATGTCGTTCCGCGCTGCCATGCTTCATGTTCCAGGACACACCCGGGCACGTGTCCGCGGGAGGACAGCGATGCCCAGCAGGCAACGGGGCATCGCCTTGCTGGTGGTGCTGTGGGCGTGCACGCTGCTGGCGATCCTGCTTGGCGGTTTCGCCACGCTGGCCCGCACCGAGGCCACGGAAACGCGTTATCTGTCCAGCCGGGCGCAACTGCGCTATTTCGCCGAGGCGGGCGTCCAGCGCGCCCTGGCCGAAATCACGGCCAGGGACGGCGGCCGCTGGGTGGGCGATGGACGTCCGTACGAGTTGAGCATCGACGGACAGCGCGTGGACATACGCATTGTCGATGAACTCGGCAAGGTCGATCTCAACACCGCCGATCCACAGGTGCTTCGGAACCTGTTCGTCATTGCCGGCATGAACGTGGGGGACGCCACGACGCTGGCAGACAATGTACGCGAATCGCGCGACGCGGCCGGGGCGTTCAACCGCGAGGAAGGCACGCAACGCTACAGGCAGGCAGGGCAGGCGGGCGGGCCGCGCTACAGCGAATTCAACGCGCCGGACGAACTGCAAACCGTGCTCGGCATGACGCCGGCGCTGTATCGCAAGGTCGCGCCGTTCATCACGGTGTGGTCGCGCAAGGCGACACCGGCGCCCGCGTTTGCGCCCGCCGCGGTCCTCGCGTCCCTGCCGGGCATGGACATGGCGTCGGCCTCGCGCTTCGTTGCGGTGCGCGGCGCCATCAATCCCAGGATGCCCCTGCCGGTACTGCCCAACGGCATGGCGATGGGTACGCTGCGCGGCAGCAACGCGCGAACCATCGTCGCCTCGGCCATGGGAACCGACGGTACGGTGTCACGCGTCAGCGCCACGGTTCGCATCGACCGCGTGCGTGGCCGCGAACACGTCACCATCCTGCGCTGGCAGGAGGACGCCGCGGAATGAGGCCAGAAAGCGCGCTTCAGGAGCGGCTGGCCTTGATGGCCCGGTCGAGGTCTTCGGGCTTGCCGTAGTCGACGTCGGGAGATAGCGCCGCGTCCTCGGCGTCCATGTCCTGGTCTTCGAGCACCTGTACCTGGCGGGCACCCGTGCGTTGCATGAGTTGAAGCATGTCTTCCAGTGAAAGCTGGTCGGAGAGACGCACGGTCAGTGTCGCGTGGCCGAAGACGGCGGGATCGGGCGGGCTTGCGGGCGCGCGCACCTCATGGGTGTCCGCGCTCCGATGGCTGACGCGCGAAACCACGCTGGTCGGTGCGCTGGAGCTGGCCGCCGAGCCGCCGATGCTCTCGGTGGACCGGATATGCGCGCCTTGCCGGGGCAGACCCCGTGAAATCAGTTTGTCCAGGGCAGCGCACGCGGCGAACTGGGTGTCGAATTCGGCTATGACGATATCGTTCATGATTCACCTCGGCTTGCTTGCCGATGACGCTAGTTCACCGCCGATCATCCCGGCGTGACAGGTGCGTTGAATAAAGCGCGCGCATGTCCGCACGGTGCAATGAAATGCACTTTCGTATCACGGATGGTTCACGTTGCGCGTCGTTCCCTAGAAGCCGGCCTTCTCGAAGCATCGGGATATTCATCATGGCTCGCCCTATCTGGAGCGGAACCCTTTCCTTCGGCCTGCTCAACGTGCCGGTGTCCCTGATGCCGGCCGAGCGTAGCGTCGATCTCCACTTTCGCATGCTGGACAGCCGCAGCAACACGCCGATCCGCTACGAGCGGGTCAATGCGGAAACCGGCGAGGAAGTGCCCTGGCGCGATGTCGTGAAGGCCTTCGAATACAAGAAGGGCAGCTACGTGGTGCTGCGCCCCGAGGACATCAAGTCCGCATCGCCTGAAGGACGCGAGGCGGTGGAGGTGGAGACGTTTGTCGATGGAACGTCGATTGGTCCTGAGTATTTCGAGAAGCCGTATTTCCTGGTGCCGGGCAAGAAGGCTGAGAAAGGCTACGTGCTGCTGCGCGAGACCTTGCAGCGCACCGGCAAGGTGGGCATTGCCCGGGTGGTGATACGCACGCGCGAATACCTGTCCGCCGTGCTCCCCAAGGGCGACAGCCTGATGCTGGTGCTCTTGCGCTATCCGCAGGAACTCATCGATGCCGACGAATACGCCTTCCCCGAAGGCAAGCCGGCCAGCTATCGGGTGTCGGCCAAGGAGATCGACATGGCCGAGCAGCTGATCGAATCCATGAGCGACACCTGGAAGCCCGACGCGTTCCGCGACGAATTCCGCGACCGTTTGCGCAAGGTGATCGAGAAGCGCATGAAGTCCAAGGGCGTGGTGGTGACGCCGGAAGAAGAAGCGCCGGCGGAAAACGCGGCGACCAACGTGGTGGACTTCATGGCGCTGCTGCAGAAAAGCCTGGGCAACAAGCGGCGCACGCCCGCCAAGGGCGGCCAGAAGACAGCGGCCCGCCGCGGCGGCGCGACACAGAAAACCGCGCGCAAGGCCACCGCCAAGCGCGCACCGCGCCGGCGAAGTTCCCGCTGACAGGAGCGAGGCGATGTCTATTTCCGAACGCAGGAGCGGTAAGCGATGACCCTGGCCGAGTACCGGCGCAAGCGGGATTTCTCGCGCACGCGCGAACCCGCGGCAGGCACGAAGAGCCGCGCGGGCCATCCCATCTTCGTGGTGCAGCTGCATCACGCGCGACGGCGGCATTTCGATTTCCGCCTGCAGGTAGGCAAGGTGCTCAAGAGCTGGGCTGTGCCCAAGGGGCCGAGTTTCGACCCGGGCGTGAAGCGGCTCGCGGTGGAGGTCGAGGATCATCCGCTCTCCTATGCGGATTTCGAAGGCGATATCCCGGAAGGCAATTACGGCGCCGGCCACGTGGACTGCTTCGATCGCGGCACCTGGAGCACCGACGAGGACCCGGGCGCGCAATTGCGCAAGGGGCATCTGGAATTCTCGCTGCAGGGCAAGCGCCTGCATGGACGCTGGCATCTGGTGCGCAGCCATCGCAAGGAGCGCCAGCCCACCTGGTTCCTGATCAAGGCCAAGGACGCCTATGCCGGCGATCTGGAGGCCGATGACCTGCTCGAATCCGAGGCCGCGCCGCCGGCGAGCGAGCGCGCATCCGGCAAGGCCAAGCCGGAAAAGCGCGCCGCGGCGAGCAAGCGCGCCAAGCCGGCGAAGTCCGCGGCACGCGCCGCGGACGGCCATCGCAAGGAGCGCATCGACACGGAGTTTTTCGCCCCTGCGCTCGCGCAGCTGCGGGAGCAGGTGCCACGGGGCGAGGATTGGCTGCACGAAGTGAAGTGGGATGGCTACCGGCTGCTCACCGCCGTAGTCGGGGGCAAGGTGAAGTGCTGGTCGCGCAACGCGCTGCCGTGGAACGAACGTGTGCCGGAGATCGTGGAGGCCATCGAGTCGCTGGGGCTGCGATCCGCTCGGCTGGATGGCGAGCTGATCGTGCTGGCCGAAGGGCGCAGCGACTTCAATGCGCTGCAGAAGACGCTTTCCGGCGAACGTCCTGGCGAGTTCCTGTACATGCTGTTCGACCTGATCCATCTGGATGGATGGGACCTGCACGCCGTGCCGCTGGTGGAGCGCAAGGCACGCCTGAAAGCCTTGCTCGACCGGCCCCGCGGACCGGCCTCCGCCTTGCTGGGCTTCAGCGAGCACGTCGTGGGCGATGGCGATGCGGTGTGGGCCGGCGTGATGCAAGCGGGGCTGGAGGGCATCGTCTCCAAGCGCGTGGATTCGAGCTACCGCGCGGGCCGCAGCGGCGACTGGGTGAAGATCAAGCGGCAGGACAGCGACGAGTTCGCCGTGGTGGGCTACACCCGCGGCAAGGGCAGCCGCAAGGGATTCGGCTCGCTGCTGCTGGGGCGTCCGTCGCCGCGCGGCGGCTGGGATTATGCGGGCCGCGTGGGCACGGGGTTTTCCGATGCGCAGCTGCGCAAGATCAGCGACGAACTGGCCGCACGCGGCAGCAGCGCGAAGCCCACCGTGCATGCCGCCGGTATCGACCCGGAACTGCGCGGCGCGCATTGGGTGAAGCCGGAAGTGGTGGTGGAGGTGTTTTATCGCGGCATCGCCGGCAACGGGTTGCTTCGCCAGCCCAGCCTGAAGGCGATGCGTGAAGACAAGAGCGTGCGCGATCTGCTGAGCAGCGACAGAGACAGCGGCCGTGCCGCCGCCAAGCGCGAGGTGCCGATGAAGAAGGCAGACGACGATGCGGTGCGCGGCATCGCCATCACGCATCCGGACCGCGAGATCTATCCGGGCATACGCAAGCGGGATCTGGCGGCGTACTACGACGCGGTGATGGACTGGTTCCTGCCCGGCGTCATCCAGCGTCCCATGTCGATACTGCGCTGTCCGGACGGGGTGGGAAAACCGTGCTTCTTCCAGAAACACCTCGGCGCCGGCGTGCCGAAAGTGGGCTCGGTAATGTTGACGGAGCAGGGTGGCAAGCGGCGCGAATACATCTGCCCCGACGATGCGGCATCCATCATCGAGCTGGTGCAGTTCGGTGCCGTGGAATTCCACCCGTGGGGATGCACCGCCGCCGACACCACGCATGCCGATCGCATCGTGTTCGACATGGATCCCGGCGAGGGCGTCTCCTGGGCGCGCGTGCAGGCGGCAGCGCGGTTGGCGCGCCGGTGGCTGGACGAGCTGGGCCTGCAATCCTTCCTGCGCTGCACGGGTGGCAAGGGCCTGCACGTGGTGGTGCCGCTGCGTCCGGCCGCGCCCTGGGCGGAGGTGAAATCCTTCGCCAAATCCTTTGCCGAGGCCATGGCGCAAGCGCAGCCGGAGGAATTCATCGCTGTTTCCACGCTGTCGCGCCGCAAGGGACTTATTTTCGTGGACTACCTGCGAAACGGACGAGGCGCGACCAGCGTTGCCTCGTATTCGCTGCGCGCGCGTGCGGGCGCACCGGTGGCGGTGCCTTTACGCTGGAGCGAGCTCGGCAAGCTGCCGGGCCCCGCGGCATTCGACTTGCGCACCGTGCAGCAGCGGCTGCGGCGCCTGCGCGGCGATCCGTGGGAGGGTATCGATACCGTTCGGCAATCCCTGGGCGATGCGCTCCGGAAACTCGACGCCGGCGAGTGACCGGCGCGGATGAACGCGCACGCCTCGCTCCTCACGCTTTGACAACACGATGGCGACACCGGCCCGATACGCGGCCTTCCATCATGGCGCCCCTGTCGAACATTCGGGAGCCGCCCATGTCACCCTCGTCGCTGAAAGGCCGCAAGATCGCCATGCTCGCCACGGATGGCTTCGAGCAATCGGAGTTGACCGAACCCAAGCGCCTGCTGGAACAGGCGGGCGCGGAAGTGGTCGTCATCGCGCCTGGCGATCACAGCCAGATCACCGGTTGGAACGTCAGGAACTGGGGCGACAAGGTCGAGGTGGATCAGCCGCTCGCGCGCGCCAAGGCGGATGAGTTCGATGCGCTGGTGTTGCCGGGCGGAGTGATGAACCCGGACAAGCTGCGGCAGATTCCGGAAGCCATTGCCTTCGTGCAGGCGTTCTCCCGCAGCGACAAGCCGATCGCCGCCATCTGCCACGGGCCGTGGACGCTGATCGACGCGGGCCTGGTCAAGGGGCGCAAGCTGACCTCGTGGCCGTCGCTGCGCAAGGACCTGGAAAACGCCGGCGCCGAGTGGGTGGACGAAGAAGTCGTCGCCGATGGCCGCCTCATCACCAGTCGCAAGCCGGACGACATCCCCGCCTTCTCCAGCGCGGTGATCGAGCTGCTTGCCGCGTGATGCACGCTCAGGACGACGGCTTGGGCTTCTGGCGCGGCGTGTTCTGCGGCTCGTGCGGGGTGTTGGCGTCCAGCGGCTTGCTGGGATGCCTAGGCGTGGGCTGCGGCTCGGCATAGCCGGAGCGGTCTTCGGGCCGCCGCGGATTTTCTTTGCGTGACTTGTCGTCGCTCATGCCGGTCTCCGTGGTTGATGGATGGACCATGGCGCGCAATGGCTGAAGGCGTCGTCATGGTCACGTCAAGGCGGCACGCGATTCCCATGAACAAGGTGCGCCACCTTCATGAACAGATCAGAAAATCCATTGAAGCGCGAAATTGCCCGGCTTGAAGCGGACGCCGCCACGCTTCATCGCCATTACGCCGATACGCCCGTGTTCATGATCGAGCTGGCCGGCCTTGCACGCAGTGTCCTGATGCGCGCGGGCATGGGCGAAGGCGCGTGGGTGCGGGCGGCCATCGATCAGATCTTCGACGCCTATGGCGTTTCGTCCAAGCTCTGGCTGGATGGCGCCGCAGAGACGCAGGGCGAAGCGGCGCCGCACCAGCCTGATCTGGCCGGGCAAACGGGAGACACGAGATGAGCACACGCAAATCCACTAAGAAGCGGACGCAGGCCGTCAGCGAGAAGCAGCGCCGCGTGCAGCGTGGCGTGGAGGCCACCGAACGGGCCAAGCCTGCGAAAAAGGCGGCCTCGAAAAAACGGGCGGTGCAGGCCGGTTCGCGCCGCCACGCGGAGAATCCGCTGCCTGCGCAGCACCAGAAGAAGCCAGGCAAGGAGGCCGCCCTGCGTCCCGAGCCGCAGTTCAAGGCGCCTGATTACGCAGGCAGCGGCAAGCTCGAAGGCATGGTCGCCGTGATCACCGGCGGCGACTCGGGCATCGGCAGGGCAGTGGCCGTGCTGTTCGCGCGCGAAGGCGCCAACGTGGCGATTGTCTATCTCGACGAACACGACGATGCGGAAATCACGCAGCGGGCCGTGGAGAAGGAAGGCGCCGAATGCCTGCTTATTTCCGGCGACGTCAGCGACCCCATGTTCTGCGACGAAGCGATGGAAAAGGTGGTGGAGCGGTTTGGGCATCTCAATATCCTGGTCAACAACGCCGCGTTCCAGGAGCATGCCGATACGCTGGAGGACCTTACCGAGGAACATCTCGATCTCACCATCCGCACCAATATCTACGGCTATTTCCATATGGCGCGGGCGGCGCTGCCTTATCTCGAAAAGGGCGGCAGCATCATCAACACCGGCTCCGAAACCGGCTTGTTCGGCAGCCCTGGCCTGCTCGACTACTCGGCGACCAAGGGCGCCATCCATGCCTTCACGCGCGCGCTGGCCAGCAACCTGGTGAAGCGCGGCATACGCGTGAATGCGGTGGCTCCCGGGCCGGTGTGGACGCCGCTCAATCCCGCTGACAAGCAGGCGGAGAAGGTCAAGGATTTCGGCAAATCCAACCCCATGGGTAGGCCGGCGCAGCCGGAAGAAGTCGCACCGGCCTACGTGTTTCTCGCGGCGCCCAGTTGCGCCAGCTACATTTCCGGCGCGGTGCTGCCGGTGATGGGCGGTCCCACTGGCTAGTGCGACCGCCGTCATTCCTTCGGCGGCGGGTCGACGGGCTCGAACACCAGCGTGATCTTGCCGTTGGGCTCCAGTCGGCCCACCACCACCTTGTGCTCGGTTTCGTGTCCGGCCGCGTGCAGGGCGCGATTGAACGCCGCCTCCGGCAGGTTGGCGCGCCGCAGCGCGTCGGGCAGGCGGCGGCCCTCGCGCGCGATGATGCTGGGATAGCCCTCGATCCAGCGGTTGAAGCGCTCGTGCCGCGCGCACAGCCAGCCCAGCCCCTTGTCGACGGCGAGCATGCTGGCGACGCCGATGAAACCACTGGACATCGACGTGTCATGTCCGATGACGGCGGTACGCAGCGTGCCGCCGGCCAGCGCGAGCACGACGATGTCGAACGACGACAGTTCGCCGAACGAGCGCTTGCCGGCCAGACGCATCAGCACGAGCAGGCCGAGATAGGTGAGTGCGCCGCGAACCGCATAGGTCCACCACGGGTCTTGAGTCGCAAACCAGGATGTGAACATGTTGGCCTCGCCGGGCAGGAAAAGTGCAGGCCCGACCATCGGCGCTGCCGGGTGGAAGACACGTCAAGCTGCCGCATCGACGACGGCAGGCTTTGTTGACGCCCTTCTCTCGGCGCCTTGACGCGGAACCGCCGACATTGGCTTCACGCAGGCAGGATGTCTTCATGTCACCGAGGTCCAAGAAGGAGTGGATTCAGCCGCTCGCCTTGCAGCCGGACGGCCCCGTACCGGCCGGATCGCTGCCATCGCTGCGCCGCCAGGCGCGTGAGTGCCATGCGTGCCCGCTGTGGCAGCACGCGACGCAGGTGGTTTTCGGCGCGGGCACGGCCTCGGTGGACATGATGCTGATCGGCGAGCAGCCGGGCGACCAGGAGGACGAACAGGGCAAGCCTTTCGTGGGGCCGGCCGGCGGCATGCTGGATCGCGCCCTGGCAGAGGCGGGTCTGGAGCGAAGCGAGCTGTATCTCACCAATGCAGTCAAGCATTTCAAGTTCGAGCCGCGCGGCAAGCGCCGGCTGCACCAGCGCGCCAACGCGCAGGAGCAGGCCATCTGTCGTCGCTGGCTGGTGGCCGAGCTGCGCGAAGTGAGGCCCACGCGCATCCTTGCGTTGGGCGCCATGGCCGCCAAGGCGGTATTCGGTTCGTCCTTCCGGCTGACCATGCAACGCGGCCAGTGGGCGGCGCTGCGGGAGGGTGTGTCCGGCATGGCGACATGGCATCCCTCGGCCATCCTGCGGTCGCCGGATGCGCAAGGGCGCGCCCGGCGTTATGCCGAGTTCGTTGCCGACCTCAAGCGATTCGCCGCTGGAGTGACGCATGGCGACTAGCGGCTGTCGCGCGATGAAGGTTCCGCTAACTGTCGGTGTTCCTGGTGAGCTTGCGCGCGCTTTCCAGTGCGCGCAGCAGGTCCCTGCGTCCATAGGGTTTGCTGAGAAAGAGCGAGTGCGGCGGTCGGTCCGAGGTCTGGATGGACGCTTCCATGTCGCCGGACACGAAGATGAAGGCTCCCGGCCAGGCCGAATGGGCGAGCCTTCGGGCCAGCAGCACACCGCTGTCGCCATCGCCCAGGGTGACGTCGGCAAGGATGACGTCGATGCCCGGATGCTTGATCAACGCCTTCATGGCGTCATCGCCGCTGCGGGCGGGATGCGCAACATGGCCAAGGGCGCGGAGCAAGGCGATGGTGGCCTCGAGTACAACGGCTTCGTCTTCAACCACGAGCACAGCGCCCATGCATCCCCCTGTTTTTTATTGCCGTGGCAACATCCGCTTCGCATCGTATGCGATCTGTGGCCACAATGTATCGATGAGGTTAAGCGTGTGAATCCGCGACGTGGAACGCATATCATGCAAATGAGTGCACATCCGTTCATTGAACATAACGGCCGGACGTGATGACATCGGCTGGAATGGATGGCTGCGCGTTGGCGGCAGGTCGATGTTCATGTCCGCTTGCCGCTCTGGCTTGGCGGCGCCGGTACGGAGTTCGTGGCCTTGGGCCGGGCCTTGTATGCGGGGAGACGAAGTGAGCGTTGTTCTGGTAGTCGAAGATGATCCTGACGTGCGTGAGACGACGAGCGTGCTGCTGGAAGATGCCGGGTACGAAGTCCTGATCGCGGACAGCTCCACCCAGGCGCTGGAAATGGCCGACAGCCGCGACGATATCGACGTGGTGTTCACCGATGTCAACCTGCGCGAGGCGCCCAACGGCATCGAGCTCGCGCGCCAACTGAAGTCCAAGGGCAGCCGTGCGTCGTTCGTGGTGGTGTCGGGCGATCTTGGCTGGGCGGAAACCTCGCTCGACAAGGACATGCGCTTTCTGCCCAAGCCCTTTGGCCGAAGCACGCTGCTCGCCGTGGTGGGCGATGCATGCAAAGGCTCGGGCAAGTAACGAGGGAGTTTGCCGTGGGAGACCAGCCGAGCGACGTGATGCCCATCCGGAATATCGACATGCCCGATGCATCCATGCCGGGTGCGCTGGAGGGGCGCTTCGAGCTGCTCGTGCAGTCCGTGGTGGACTATGCGATCTACATGCTGGACCCCGCCGGGCATATCGCAAGCTGGAACAGCGGGGCCCAGCACATCAAGGGCTATGCGGCTGAAGAAGTGCTTGGCCGGCACTTCTCGATGTTCTACACGCAGGAAGACCAGGCGCTGGGCCTGCCCGAGCGCGTGCTTTCCATCGCCGAGCGCGAAGGCCGCTACAACGGCGAGTCCTGGCGCGTGCGCCGCGACGGCAGTCGTTTCCGCGCTCTGGTCGTGGTCGACGCCATACGCGATCCGTCGGGAACGCTGCTCGGCTTCGCCAAGGTCACGCGCGACATCACCCGGCAGTGGGAGGCGCAATGCCGGCTGGAAGAAAGCGAGCGGCGGCTTCGCCTGTTCGCGGAAGGCGCCATCGAATACGCGCTTTGCATGCTGGACACCGAGGGCCGCATCCAGGACTGGAACGTCAGCACGCAACGCGTGACGGGTTACACCGCGGAGGACGTCATCGGCCAGCCGCTGGATCTGCTGCTGGAGGAAGCCGGCGTCTCCGGCGCCTTGCTCCGCCGCGCGCGGGAAACCGGCAGCCGCGAGGAAGAGCGCCGACTTCGCCGCAAGGACGGCTCGTTCTTCCTGGCGCAGGTGGCGGTGAGGGCATTGGCCGACCAGGACGGCGTGCTGCATGGCTTCGCCTGCATGATTCGCGACGTCAGCGAGCAGCGCGCCACCCAGAATGCCCTGGAAGATACGCGCGAGCAGCTGTTCCAGTCGCAGAAGCTCGACGCGCTCGGCCAGTTGACCGGCGGCGTGGCGCACGATTTCAACAATATCCTGCAGGCCATCACCGGCAGCCTGGACGTGGCCACGCTATACCTGCAGCGCGGCGAGCCGGGCAAGGCCGAGCATCAGCTGGAGAGCGCGATGAATGCGGTGGACAAGGCCAGCCACCTGACCCGGCGCCTGCTGGCCTTCGCGCGCAGGCAGCCGCTGCTGCCGACGCGGTTCGACCTGAACGCCAGCGTGGCTTCGATGATCGACCTGCTCGAGCGCACGGTGGGCGCCACGGTCAGCATGCGCATCGATCTGTGTCCTGACCCGCTGTGGATCACCTGCGATATCCACCAGCTGGAAACCTCGCTGATCAATATCGCCATCAATGGCCGCGACGCCATGCCCCATGGTGGCACCCTGCGCATTTCCACCGGAACGGCGTCGGCCAGGACGACCAAGCTGCATGGCGAACAGGTCTTCGCCTGTCTCACCGTGGAAGACAGCGGCATCGGCATGTCCAGGGAAATGGCGTCCAAGGCGTTCGATCCGTTCTTCACCACCAAGCCGCTGGGGCAGGGCACGGGCCTTGGGCTGTCCATGGTGCATGGCTTCATGGAGCAGTCGCGCGGTACCGTCACCCTGCATTCGCAGCCGGGCGAGGGCACGCGCGTCACGTTGCTGTTTCCCCTTGACGATGGCGAGGGCGAAACAACGGCCGTCGAGGACGCGTAGGCGGCTGTTGCCTGCACGCTTCAGGATTCCGACGGCTGCTGCCGATAGCGCATCAGCTTGTTGTAGATCGTTTTCACGCTGACGCCCAGCATGCGCGCCGCGCGTGTCCTGTCGTTATGGCACTGCAATAGCGCCAGTTCGATCGCCTGTCGCTCCAATTCGTCCAGCGTCTGTCCAGACCACGCCGGTTCGGCATGGCGTGAAGCACGCAGGCTGGTGCCAAGGTCCGCGCCACCCAGGGCGTCCAGATGCAGCTCCCCGCGTTCGGCGAGCAGATAGGCGCGCCGAACCAGATGCAGCAGCTCGCGCACGTTGCCGGGCCACGCGTGGCGAAGCATGAAGGCGGTGGATGCATCCGAGTAGGTGTAGGCGGTGCCGTGCTGATGGTTCAGCGTGCGCAGGAAACGGTGCGCGAGCAGCAGCACGTCGTCGCCCCTGGCGCGCAACGGCGGCACTTCGATGGGGAAGTCCGCAAGACGGTAGTAGAGATCTTCGCGCAGATCGCCCTTGCGCACGGCGATGCCGGGATTCCGGTTGCAGGCGGCCACCACGCGCACGTCGATATGCCGGTGCGAACGCGCGCCAAGCCGAGTGATGTCGCGGGTTTCCAGTGCGCGCAGCAGATAAGCTTGCGTGACCAGCGGCATGTCGGTGAACTCGTCGAGGAACAGCGTGCCGCCATGCGCCTGCTCGAAATAGCCGGGATGGTCGCGCGTCGCACCGGTGAAGCTTCCACGCTCGTGGCCAAACAACTGGCTGCCGGCCAGTTCGTGGGAAAGCGTGCCGCCGTTGACCGCGACGAACGCACCGCTTCGTCCGCTGTACTGATGGATGGCGCGCGCCACCAGTTCCTTGCCCACGCCGCTTTCGCCATGGATCAGGATAGTGTTGTCCATGGGCGCGACGCGCTCGATCAGGCGGAACATGCGGCGCATCACCGGCGAGTCGCCAATCAGCTCTCCGCATGGTGTGTCGTGGGAACGGGCCCGCGTGGTGCGATGGCGCGCGCGCAGCGCGGCGCGCTGCAGCAGGTCGTCCAGGTGGCCACCGTGCATGGGCTTGACGACATAGTCGTCCACGCGCAGGTGCATGGCGCGCACCGCCGTATCCAGGTCGGGCGCGCCCGTAAGGACGACGACTTCACCGCAGTCGTGGTTGTCCAGGCGATCCAGTATCTCCAGTCCGCTGCCATCGGGCAGCGCCAGGTCGAGCAGCATGAGATCGGGCGACAAGCGCTGCTCGATGGTGCGCACGGCGTCTTCGACCGTGGACGCCGTATGCACGTCGCAGCCTTTCAGTCGGGCGTAGTCGCGGGTGGTATTGAGGAAGATACGGTCGTCGTCGACCAGCAGGATCGACGGGGCGGTCTCGCGCATGCTTAAACATTCCTCGCAGCCGGAAAACCTTGCGCGGCTGCCATGTCGTGTCGTAACGCGAGCATGCCCACGCTACGGTAGAGGTCGCGTGCAGGTTGCGTATGTGCGCCGCGCTACGCCAATCTCGCCACGCATGCGATCACCGCTCGCCATGCGCGTGTGGTCGCATGACGTGAACGCGATGATGGAAATCAACGATGGCCGCCGTCTTCCCGCATCACGGCCGCTTCCGACGTTCGTGAAAGGATGAGCGTGAGGTCTTCATAGCGCTGTTCCACCATGCGCCTTTGCTGGCGCTGCGCTTCGCAAAGCAGCTCGATGCCGTGGCTCAACGTGGCGAGTTCGGCATCCTTGGCGAGGGCCAGCAGCAGGCCCCAGGACGACTCGTCGATCTGCTCGACGCTCAACAACAATCGCAACCAGTCGATGACGCCGAGCGTGGAGCGGCTGGCGCAATCGGCGAGCGCCTGAAGCTGGTTCAGCGTTCCGCCTTCCGCTGCCTGCAATATGGACGAGCCCGGCGAGCAGCGCGAAAGCAGGCGCCGAAGGTCGATGATGGGCGGCCCATCGGGCCGGCGGAAGGAGCGCAGGCGCGAGGGTTCGAGCCACACGGTCAAGGCGTCGCCATAGTGCGCGCAGTGTTCGAAGTAGCGTGCATAGATGATGCTGATGACCTTCTGGCACTCCAGGCGATCATCGGCCATCGCCGCCACCGTGGGCGCGTGGTCGGTGGCGAGGACGATCGCCGGATGGCCGCCCAGCGGCGCGGGCTGCCCCATCAGGGACGTGGTGGCGGTGTCATGCATGGACGGAAGCTCCCTGGGCAAGCAAGGGGACAACGGCGGCCTACCGATGCGTAGATATGCGGCCAGCGCGGTGAAGGCGTCGTGGGCCGGCGGTCAAATTTTCGCCGCGACGTGGGTTCTTTTTCGCGCCGCGCCGCGGTGGGCCGCGGGCGACTCGCGGACAAGCCGCCGCTCTTCGTGGCCGAACTCCTTAACGCGCCGACCACAGTGCATGCAGGTTCCACGTTCCAACCTGTCCCCACGATTCGCATCATGGACATGGGTCATGCATCTGCTATTGCGAGAGTTTTCGCTGCTTCCCAGCACAAGGCCGCTGGCGTCCATTTCGCCGGAACCGGCGCCGCCGCCCATGCCGCCGAAGCCGCCTTCACCGCCATCGCCCGACATTCCGCCGCCCGAGCCGCCGGTGCCGCAACCGGCGCGTCCGCCATTGACCGATCCCGAACCCAATCCGCCGCCGGTCGGCGATCCGGTGCCACCGCCCGGCCAGCAGCCGGTGGCCTGTCATCGCGCGCACTGACGATGGCGGTTGCTCACCATTCATCGGCCACAGGCATGGCGTGCACATTTCGCAGAAGCGCTTTTGACATGCGCCTTATCGAACTGCGCTCACCCTCAATGCCCCTTCCACGCCGGATACCCGACATTGCGTGACCTGTTGCGTCCGGCCTCACCGAGAACAGCATCATGTCCACCATTCTCCTGATCATCTTGTTGTTGCTCGTGATTGGCGCCTTGCCGTCGTGGCCGTACAGCCGCGGCTGGGGCTATTACCCCAGCGGCGGCCTGGGCCTGATCTTTCTGATCCTGTTGATCCTGTTGTTGCTTGGCCGCATCTGATCGCGGCCCTTCGCGCACAAAAAAGTGGGGCAGTGGGCCTCCGAGAGAAGAGGCGCTGCCCCGATGCGTCTACCGAAAACGTTCCACGGCGTTTGGGGTTGTGCCCCAGCGGTTGCTTCCGGTGAGAACGCGGGTTCAAGGTAGCGCGCCGTGCGCATGGCGGTGGTCGATGTTCGATGGAGGAGCTCGTTCACGTCGCTGCGGACATTCAGTGCAGAGAAGGATAAGTGCGTAGCGGCTAGGGCCGATGCTGGACGCGCGGCAGCACCCAGCGCCAGCGCGGACGCAGGTTCGCCGCATCCATGCGGCGGCCTCGGGTGAGCGGCGTGCGGCGCAGCGTGGATGCGATGCGCACCGCGCTGCTGCGAAGCGCGAGATCCATGCCGTGATGTCGCGCTTCCAGCCCGAGCGAACGCGCGACGGCGCCGCCGTGCAGCGTGCATGCGCCATCGCCAGGCAGGCCGCATTGCCCCATGATCGTGGCGACGCCTTCCAGCGGTTCGATGGCGCTGAGCGTGATCAGCGACATGTCGAACGATGATCCGCACAGAACGGATGCCAGCATCACGCCGTCTTCCTCGTGCAGGCAGAGCCGGCCAGGCATCGCGGCATGGGATTCGCGCATCGATGCGAGCGACAGCGGGCAGGGCGCGCTGTCTCGCGTGACGACCTCGGCGATACGCGCGACGCGTCCATCGCCGGTCACGATGACGTTGCCCAGCAAGGCAGGGCCCGCGAGCGGCGCGGGCATCCGGTAGAAATCGCGGGGCAGGATCAGCCAGGGATTGGCGCGCACCAGCAGGCTGATGCGCCAGTCCTTGAGCAGCGCCAGTAAACGTTCCTGAAGGTAAGCCTGGTCGACGTGCGGCGTGCGCCTTTCCAGATCCATCACCGCGCCTCGGAGCATGCCCGTTGCGGGCAGTCCGCGCCGCAGTTGCATGCCCATGCGGGCCCTGAGTGCGCGAACTTCCAGCTCGATGCTCAGGCGGCTCATGCGGCACTCAGGGAGGCGAGGCCTCGCCGGCGCTGGCGATGTCCTCGGCCCGGTGGCTCTTGAAGATGTCCTTGACCAGCGAGCGCTGCTCGCCCGTATTCACATGTACCGAGATGAGGATGTTCCCCTCGCGCACCTTGGCGTCGTAGCGCTTGGCCTCGAACTCCGGCATGCCCATGCCGACCAGGCCGCCGATGATGCCGCCGGCGGCGCCGCCCACGGCCGCGCCGCTGAGCGCCGCCATGATCGGTCCGGCGGCGATGAAGGGGCCAAGCCCCGGAATGGCCAGGGTGCCGATGCCGGCGAGCCAGCCGATCACCGCGCCCACGCCCAGCCCGGCGACGCCACCGGTGGTGGCTCCTTCGGGCGCCTTGGTGTTGTGCTCGTGGGCGAAATCCTTGGTGCCGCGATTGTCAGGCAGCAAGGCGGAAATCGCGTCGCTCGTGAAGCCCTTTTCCCTGAGGTCAAGCACGATGCTTTCGGCCTGCTCGGGTGTGTTCACGATGCAATAGACGGAGTCTTTCATGGTGGTCTCCTGGGGCTTAGGGCTTCACTTCAAGTTCGTTCGTCACCTGGCCGACGCCGGCGGTGGCACGCACGATGCTCTCGATCTTTGTTTTCTCTTCCGCGCTGTGAACCGGGCCGCGCAGCGTCACTGCACCGTCGGTGACGATGACCTTGACGTTATGGCCGTAGGTGGACAGCGAGGAATCCTTGGTGATGGCGCGCCGGATCGTGGCGGCGAGCTTCACGTCGCTCTTGTCGTTGGGCTGCGCGGAGCTGGTCTGCGACGCGCCGGAACGATCCCTGACGTTGGTCGCGGTGTTGTCAGCGGCATGCGGCGATGCGGCGGGCGAGGGCGCGTCCTGCGCATGGAGCAAGGTCGCGGGAAGATATATGGCAAACGCAAGCAGGGTAGACCGCAAAACGTGGGCGATCATGGGTGTCCCTCAACGAGAAGTCGTGGTGGTTGGATGGTTGGGGCCGTTGCGTGAACCGGTCGTGCAACTTGCGCGTGCGAAGAATCAAGCGCCGGAAAGATTTCGGCGGGCTTCATCTTCATCGCCACGGCGAAAGGCGACGCCGTCACGCCAAGGAAACACGCCGGCGACAGGACATGGATGTCGCACGAGGCAACGTCGCTTGCATCTTCCCTGGACAGCGAGCGACGGCGCCATGTGTGGCATCGATGAACCGCAATCCGCCGATCGCAGGCGCGTTATCCAGCACACGTCCGCCGGTCTTGCCGCCGCGTTGGCCTGGTCAGCGTTGCCGCTGACAGCACAGGCGTCGGAAAGAGTTTCATCGTCGAGTGCGCCCACGGATCCCCGGCAGGGATTTCCGTTACCGCCTTTCAAGGCGCAGAGCCAGCCCTGGCCGGGCTTGGCCGGGCGCATGGAGCCCGTGCCGGATCATGGCGAAAACAGCTATCGCGGGCATGGCCTGCTGACGGGCCGCAAGGCGCTGATCACCGGCGGCGATTCCGGCATCGGGCGTGCCGCGGCGATTGCCTATGCGCGCGAAGGCGCGGACGTGGCCATCAACTATCTTCCCGCCGAAGAGGACGACGCCAGGGCCGTGGTGGAGCTGATCCGCAAGGCGGGACGAAAAGCGGTCGCCTTGCCGGGCGATCTGCGCGACGAAGCTTTCTGCACGTCGCTGCCGCAGCGCGCGTCGAAGGAAATGGGCGGCCTGGACATCGTGGTGAGCAATGCCGCGCGCCAGCAGAGCCATGACTCGATCCTCGAGATCGACAGCACAGCCTTCGACTGGACGCTCAAGACCAACCTTTACGCGATGTTCTGGCTGGTCAAGGCGGCGATTCCGCTGATGCCCGCGGGCAGCGCCATCGTGTGCACCGCCTCCGTGAATGCCTATGATCCTTCGGAGAACCTGCTGGATTATTCCATCACCAAGGCGGGCATCGTGGCGTTCGTCAAAAGCCTCGCCAAGCAGATGTCGCACCGGGGCATCCGCGTGAACGCGGTCGCTCCCGGGCCGTTCTGGACGCCCTTGCAGGTCAGCGGCGGGCAGACGCAGAAGAACCTCGAGAAGTTCGGCGCGGATACGCCACTCGGCCGTCCGGGACAACCCGCCGAACTCGCGCCCATCTATGTGCTGCTGGCATCGTCGGCGGCGACATACGTGACGGGGCAGGTGTACGGCGCCTCGGGTGGCCGGGGACAGCCCTGACCGCGACGCCGCATGAGCGTCGTGCGCTACCTCGGCTTGCTCATTCTGATGGTCGGAGTGTTCATCGCGCTGCTCGTCGCGTCGGGCTGGCGGCCGCCGTATCGATACAATCCGTGGGCGCGATTGGACTTGCGCGCCGAGCCTGACTGGCTGACCCGGTTCCGGCTCTATCGCTTGCAGCACCACAATGATCAGTGCCTTGCCGCGTTGGCGCAGGCGGGCGCGGAATATCGCGCGGTTTCTGATCGGCCACTGGTCGATGGCTGCGGCTGGCAGGGCACCGTGATGTTGCGCGGCACCGGCCAAGCGACGCTCGCCACGCCCACGGTAGTGACGTGCCCGCTGGCGGCGTCGCTAGTGATGCTGGATGCGCACGTGCTGCAGCCGCGCGCGGCGTCGACCTTCGGCAGCCCGGTCGCGGTGATCGAGCACGTCGGCAGCTACAGCTGCCGCAACATCCGTGGCGACGACGGCAGCGCCCTGAGCAGCCACGCGCGCGCAGAGGCGATCGACATCACGGGCTTCCGCCTGAAGAACGGCCACGATATCAGCGTGATGCGCGACTGGAAGCGCTCCGTGAGCGGCGCCTTCCTGCATCAGATCCAGGCGCAGTCATGCGGATATTTCGGCGTGGCGCTCGGGCCCGACTACAACGCAGCGCACGCGGGCCATTTCCATCTGCAGGCCGGCGCCATGGGCTGGTGTCGCTGAACGAACGGCAGAGTCCGGTCACATCGTGGAGACACGAAGCCGACGAACCGGGCATGACCGCCGGGCCATGCTGGGCCAAGGCCAAAACGGGATCATGCGATGAAACAGACCGTGTCCGACTTCATGCTCGAGCGCCTCTCCGCCTGGAAGGTCAGGCGCGTGTTCGGTTATCCAGGCGACGGCATCAATGGCTTGATGGGCGCCATGGGTCGCGCATCGGAGCGTTTCGACTACGTGCGCGTGCGCCACGAGGAAATGGCGGCCTTCATGGCCTGCGCCCATGCCAAGTTCACCGGCGAGGTCGGCGTGTGCATGGCCACGTCCGGCCCGGGCGCCATCCATCTGCTCAACGGGCTTTACGACGCGCGCATGGATCACATGCCGGTGCTGGCCATCGTGGGCCAGCAGCCGCGCAATGCGCTGGGCAGCGACTATCAGCAGGAGGTGGACCTGCACACCTTGTACAAGGACGTCGCGCGCTACGTGGAAGTGGTCAACACGCCGGCGCAGGCCCGGCACGTGCTGGATCGCGCGCTGCGCATCGCCACTGCGGAACGCACGGTGTGCTGCGTGATCGTGCCGAACGACGTGCAGGAGCTGGAGGCCGTCACCAGCCCGCCGCGTGCGCATGGCGACGTGTATTCGGGCATTGGCGCGGCGGTGTCGCAGCCGGTGCCGTCCGATGCGGATGTGGATCGCGCGGCGGCCATCCTCAATGAAGGCAAGCGCGTGGCGATCCTGGTCGGCGCGGGCGCGCTGGGCGCCAGCGGCGAAGTGCAGGCGGTGGCCGAGCGCCTGGGCGCCGGCGTGGCGAAGGCCCTGCTGGGCAAGGCCGTGCTGCCCGACGCGCTGCCTTATGTCACCGGCTCCATCGGCCTGCTGGGCACCAAGCCCAGCTGGGACATGATGAACGACTGCGACACCTTGCTGATGGTGGGCACGACGTTCCCGTACTCGGAGTTTCTTCCGAAGGATGGACAGGCGAGGGCGGTGCAGATCGACCGGTCGCCCGACAACGTGTCCATGCGCTACGCCACCGAAGTGAACCTGATCGGCGACAGCGCCCAGGTGCTCAGCCGCCTGCTCACGCGACTGGAACCGAAGCAGGATCCCGAGTGGCGCGAACGCATCGAGTTGAACGTGCGCAAGTGGTGGCGTTCGCTGGAATCGGCGGCGGAAGAGCCGGCCGACCCCATCAATCCGCAGAAGATCTTCCACGAGCTTTCCAAGGTGCTGCCAGACAGGGCGATCATCTGCGGCGATTGCGGTTCGCACACTAACTGGTACGCGCGCGACGTCAAGATGCGCGACGGCATGATGGCCTCCCTGTCGGGCAAGCTCGCCACCATGGGCAGTGGCGTGCCGTATGCCATCGCCGCCAAGATGGCCCATCCCGACCGGCCGGTGCTGGCCATCGTGGGCGATGGCGCCATGCAGATGAACGGCAACGCCGAACTGGTGACGGTGAAGCAGTACTGCAAGGACTGGAGCAATCCCTGTTTCGTGGTGATGGTGCTGGTCAACCGCGACCTGAACCAGGTGACGTGGGAACAGCGCGCGCTGGCCGGCGACCCCAAGTTCGCGCCGGCGCAGGATGTGGAGGATTTCCCCTATGCAGCCTATGGTGACCTGCTCGGCTTCGAAGGCATCAAGGTCGATCGGCCGGAAGATGTCGCCGATGCGTGGCGCGCCGCGTTCGCCGCGGATCGGCCGGTGGTGATCGAGTTCGCCGCCGATCCCAACGTGCCGCCGCTGCCGCCGCACATCACGCTGGCGCAGGCCAAGGCCTATGCCATGGCGCTGATGCGCGGCGATGTCGATCGCACAGGCGTGATCCGCCAGACGGTGCGCGAGGTGCTTTCCTGATCCAGCGGGTTGCAGTGCCGGCCGCGATGCCTGGAACTACGGCCGGCACTGTGTCGGGTTGCTGCGCGATTACGCCAAGGTGCGTACCTTCGGCTCCCGATCCCACTGGCGTGTCTTGGCGGCCGCGATGAAGTCGTCGACGGCCTCGGCCTGCACCACGCCGGCGTCTTCCATCACGCCCGCCGCTTCGAGCAGCGCCTGCGCGCCCGCGTCGGCGGCGATGGCTTTCAGATGGCCAAACGCATCGCGCACGAAATCGACTGCCGCGGCTTCGCGGGCCAGCCGCTGTCCCGCCTCCTTGCCGAGCAGCACGGCCACTGCGTCGAAGACCACGGAAGGCGTGCCGGCGAGTTGGCCATCCGCCGTGATCGCGTCGCCGCCTTCCAGTGTCACGCCGATCTTCGGTGCGACCAGCTTGACCGTCGCACCGGCGGCCTTGGCGGCCTTGCGGATGGCTTCGATGGCCTGCGCATCGGAGCCATCGTCCACCAGGATGCCGACGCATCGGCCCTCCAGGGTGTCCTTCATCCTGCCGATGATCTGCAAGGCGGGCGAGGGCGGCTGGTCGCGGGCTTCCACGGCGGTGGGCGGCGCATCGGGCAGCCGCTTGAGGCCCAGTCCATCGGCCACGCGCTGCGCGAGTTCGGGGTCCACATGCCGCAGCTGGCCGACCACGGCCTCGCGCACGTGCGGGGTGCCGACCTTGGAGAGTTCGAACACCAGCGCCGACGCCATGTGCGTCTGCTCGACGGGCGTCTGGCTGCGGAAGAACAGCCGAGCCTGGCTGTAGTGATCGGCGAAGCTGGCCGCGCGAACACGCCCCTTCTGTCCATCGTCGCTGTGCACGGATGCGCTGCGGAAACCGGACGCGACTTCCCGCGGCGTATCCTTCTGCAAGGAGCTGGGCTCGTAGTTCACCCGGCCTGCGGGAACCTGCATTTGCGTATGACCGTCGCGCTGCAGGTTGTGCATGGGACACTTGGGCGCGTTGACGGGTATCTGGTTGAAGTTGGGCGAGCCCAGGCGCAATAGCTGCGTATCCAGATAGGAGAACAAACGCCCCTGCAGCAGCGGGTCGTTGGAGAAATCGATGCCCGGCGGCACGTTCGCTGGACAGAAGGCGACCTGTTCCGTCTCGGCGAAGAAGTTGTCCGGCCAGCGATCCAGCACCATCTTGCCGATCACGGTGAGCGGCACGGTCTCCTCGGGAATCAGCTTGGTCGCGTCGAGGTGGTCGAAGGGAAAGGCCTGCGCTTCTTCCTCGGTGAACAGCTGCACGGCGAGATCCCACTCGGGATGCTGGCCGCTCTCGATGGCCTCGAACAGGTCGCGCCGCAGGAAATCGTTGTCGGCCGCCTGCAGCTTGACGGCCTCGTCCCATACGGTCGATTGCATGCCCAGGCGCGGCCGCCAGTGGAACTTCACGAAGGTGGACGTGCCGTCGCTGCGCACCAGCCGGAAGCTGTGCACCCCGAAGCCCTCCATCATGCGGAACGAGCGCGGAATGGCGCGGTCGCTCATCGCCCACATGATCATGTGCATCGACTCGGGCATCAGCGACACGAAATCCCAGAACGTGTCGTGCGCGGTGGCGGCCTGCGGAAAGCCGCGATCCGGTTCCATCTTCACCGCGTGCACCAGGTCGGGAAACTTGATCGCGTCCTGGATGAAGAACACCGGGATGTTGTTGCCCACCAGATCCCAGTTGCCCTCCTTGGTATAGAACTTGACGGCGAAGCCGCGCACGTCGCGCGGCGTGTCGACCGAACCCGCGCCGCCGGCCACGGTGGAGAAGCGCGCGAAGACGGGCGTCTTCACGCCCACTTCGGTAAGGATCCTGGCGTCGGTGTAGTCGGCCAGCGAGCAGGTGAGCTCGAAGTGGCCGTGCGCCGCCGAGCCGCGCGCGTGCACGATGCGCTCGGGAATACGCTCGTGATCGAAATGCGTGATCTTCTCGCGCAGCACGAAATCTTCCAGCAGCGTCGGCCCGCGCGGCGTGGCGCGCAACGAATTCTGGTTGTCGGAGATCGGGATGCCCTGGTTGGTGGTCAGCGGCGGGTGCTTGCCCGTGGCCTGTTCATGCAGCTCGTCGGCCTCTCCGCGTAGCGTGGACGTGTCGTGCTTCAGCGCTTTCTTCTGAGTCATGGGATCTCTCCGCAGGCGTGAGGTGGGGGACACCCGATGCTCGGCGAGGCGGCGTGAATCCGTTGGGTGAAGTGCGCCAGCACGTGGTGAAGCGGACGACGGGCCGTGGATGAGCCCGCTTGACGTATCGGACATGAACGGACCACGCGCCACGCACTTCGTATTCACATCGGTCTGACGCCGGTGGGGCTCTATTCGGATCTCGACATCGCTGAACAGAGGCAGGCGACGACATGGCTGGTTCCAAGCGCGGCCCCGGGGCAGGTTCGGTCATCATGATCGACGATGACAAGGTGATGGCGCGGGCGGCCGGCGACTACCTGGAGATCCAGCAGTACTGCGTCGACTATGCCTACGACGGCATCACGGGTTTTCACCTCGCTGAAATCAACGAATACGACGCCATCATCCTCGACGGGTCGATGCCCGGCATGGATGGCCTTGAAGTGTGCCGCCGGCTGCGCCGCGAGAACAAAAGCTCCGCGCCCATCATCATGCTCACCGGCCGTTCCAGCCTGGACGAGAAGGTGCGTGCCTTCGAGGCCGGCGCGGACGACTACCTGTGCAAGCCCTTCGACCTGCGCGAACTGAACGGCCGGCTCAAGGCGCTCATACGCCGCGCCAGGCAACAGGTGTCGCGCAGCGTGCTGCGCGTGGCGGACCTCGAATTCGACACCGGCACGCTCACCGTGCGCCGCGCCGGCCAACTGCTCGAACTCACGCCGGTGGCGATGCGCATACTTGGCGTGCTGATGCGCGAATCGCCCAGGCTGGTTGCCCGGCAGCGCATCGAGCACGAGGTATGGGGTGACGAGCTGCCCGATTCGGACACGCTGCGCTCGCACCTGTACGTACTGCGTTGCGCCATCGACCGGCCGTTCGGCAATCCCCTGCTGCATACCGTAGCGTCGTACGGCTATCGCCTGTGCGACCTCTCGGCCGAGGGCGTGGCTGCCGTCCAGCACTGAGTGCCGGCGCGTCACTTCCGCGCGGCGCTCAGCTCGCCGCCGAACGGTGCCGCAGCAGCATGCGCACCTTGGTGAGCAAGTCGCCCATGTCGAAGGGCTTGATCAGGACGTTGGTGCGCTCGTCCACGTAGTCGCGATGGATGAGTTCGCTGTCGACGTAGCCCGTCATCAGGATCACCCGCAGCCGCGGAAAACGCTTGCGCGCCTCGCGGCACAGGTCGTAGCCATCGAGCTCCGGCAGGTCGATGTCGGAGATCAGCAGATCCCAACTGGGGCAGGCGGCGAGCGTCAGCAGCGCTTCGCGGCCGGTCGCCGCCTCGAAGACCTGGCAGCCGAGTTGCACCAGCCGGCCGGCCATGGAGCGGCGCACCGTGTCGTCGTTCTCCACGATAAGCACGCGCAGGCCTTCCAGCTCCTGTTCCGTGGGCTGGGCGGCGCGTTGCTCCGTCGACGGTTCCGTTACTGCGCTGGGGAAATACAGCGACACTCGCGTGCCGCGCCCGACGATGCTCTTGATCTCCATCGAGCCGCCATGCTGCGCGGTGAAGCCGGAAACCATGGCGAGCCCGAGGCCGGTGCCCTGTCCCTGCGCCTTGGTGGTGAAGAAGGGTTCGCAGGCGCGGCGAACGGTTTCCTCGTCCATGCCGTGGCCGTTGTCGATCACGCTGATCTCGACCATGGCCGGTGCAGCCGTCGGCCCGTCGTCCGCCGGGCACCTGCAACTCTTGAGGATCAGCGTGCCCTTGCCCTTCATCGCGTCGCGCGCGTTGATCGCGAGGTTGAGCACCGCGCTCTCCAATTGGCCACTGTCGCAGGCAATCGGCGGAAGGTCGGGTTCGATGTCCAGTTGCAGCGAAATGCCGTCGCCGAGCACGCGCGTCAGCACGTCCTTCAGTGATTCGAGCAGCGTGCCGACCGGCGTGTGATGGTGGCCGCCCTGGCGCCGCGCCATGCCCAGCAGGCGCTGGGTCAGGCCGCCGGCGCGCTTGGCGGCTTCCAGCGCCACGGACAGATACTGCTCGCTCTTCTCCGGAACGTTTCGCTCCAGGTACACCGAGGCGATCTCCAGCGAACTGATGATGCCCTGCAGCGCGTTGTTGAAATCGTGGGCGATGCCGCCGGTGAGCTGCCCGATGGCTTCCACTTTCTGCGCATGCGCGATCTGCTCATGGGCCTCGCGCAGGCGTTGCTCCAGGCGATGCTGTTTGGTGACGTCGCGCACGATGCAGGCGAAGCCCAGCACGTCGCCCTGGCTGTCCTGCACCGCCTCCAGCGTGAGGCAGGCGGGAAACTGGCTGCCGTCGCCGCGCAGCAGTTCGGTCTCGTACTCGACCCGGCCCGCGCGAGCGGCGCGTTCCAGCAGGCGGGCGGGCTGGTTTCGCTGCCGGTCGTGTTCGGGAAAGAAGATGTCGTAGTGCTGGCCTTCGATGTCGTCGGGATGGAACAGCGTCATGCGTTGCGCGCCCAGGTTCCAGTCGAGGATCATGCCCTGCTTGTCGAGCATGCAGATGAGGTGATCGGCGACGGCGTTCACGAACAGACGGAAGCGGCGCTCGCTCTGGCGAAGGCGTTCCTGCGCGTCGCGCGCGCCGCTGCGGTCGCACACGATCACCACCAGGCCATGAACCCGGTCCTCGAACGATTGCAACGGCTCGACCGTGATCGTGGCGCGGAAGTGCCGGCCTTCGCGCCGGCGCAGATCCACGTCGGTCAACACGCTCTTGCGGCTTTGCGCGGCGTCGCGCAAGGCGCGCACCAGGGCGTGGCGATGGCTGGCGTCGGGGGCATAGAGTGAGAGGAAGTCGCGTCCGATCAGCTCCTCGTCACCCGGCGAGCCGAACATCACGCCTTCCATGTTGCACGCGAGTACGCGCCCCCGTGGGCTGAGCAGATAGATCGCGTATTGGCGGTTGTATCCCCGAATGGCGGGCGGATGTGGCATGTCGACCTATGCCCCGCGTTTTGCACCACATGCGCCGGGCCGGGGCGGAACGGTGATGCCGGCCGGGTGCGGTGGTCGAACGTGCAAAGGCGCGGGCCTGCTTGGAGAAGTCCCGACCTTGGCTTCTGGTATGTCGTCATCTTGTGAAAGCGGGCGCACAACCTGAACGCACACGGCGCCTATTCGCCGGCTTCCGGTGCGTTCTTCCTGGATCGGCGCTTGGCGATGTCCGCCATGTGGCGGCGATCCTCGCTTACCGCGCTGCCGCCCTTTCGACCGGCGGCGCGCGCCTCTTCGCTGCTGAAGCGATGCGCGCGGCCGGCCTGGTGCGCCGCGCGTCCGCCCGCGCTGGACACTTCACGCTGGCGTTCCGGATCCATCGCGGCGAATCCACGCGGCGGCGACGGCTTGCTGGGATCGGTCATAAGGCTCTCCAACGAAGGGTGTACTGAAGGAGGGCAACATTCATGCCATCGCCATTCATTCGCGCCGATGCGTTTTCGCACGGCGCGCGATACGCGCGGCACGCCAAGCCATGATGGGCTGCGTGCTCATGCCATGCAGCGTCACGCTGACCACCACCAGGGTAACTACCCATTGCGCGAGCTGCGTGGCCGCGGCGCGATCCAGCCCGTGCGTGGCCGCATACACGACGTAGTAGAGGCTGCCGATGCCGCGAATGCCCAGCCAGCCGAGAATGACGCGCCTGGCGCGCGGCAGGCCGCATTGCGTGGTCGATACGAACACCGACAGCGGCCGTATGACGAAGAACAGGATGAAGGCCAGCACCAGGCCCTCGACACTGAAGTACGTCGCGAAGGCCACGCCAAGCAACACGATCAGGCAGGCGGCGATGATTCTTTCCAGCGTGTCGCCCAGCGTGAGCGCATCCGACACGACCAGGCCGATGGACGTGGCGGGCTCCGCCACCTGTTCCGGCTCGCGCCTGTGTGGATTGACCAGCACCTCGGCAGGCGGATGGATGGGTTGCTCCGGCGCCTGCGGGCTGGGATGGCGCGACACAATGCGCCACTCCGTGTGGCGCAGTCCCAGACCCGCCGCGAAGGCGGCAAGAAATGCCGATGCGTGCAAATATTGCGCGATCGCATAGGTGAGCACGAGCAGCGATAGCGCGAGCAGATCGCTCGGCGCGGTGTCCTGGCTCATCGCCCGCAGGCGAACGGCCATGCTGCCGAGCAGGCGGCCCAGGCCGTAGCCGATCAGCACGCCCGCGGGGATAGCCCACACGACATCGGGCAGCAGCCAGTGCGAGAGCAGTTTCATGTCGCCCGGCGCCGTATGCATCAGGGCGAGGCCGAGCAGGAGCAAGGGCAGGGCGGCGCCGTCGTTGATGCCCGCCTCGCCGGAAAGCGTCACGCGCAGCGCATCGTCGTCCGCCGCGTCGCCAACGGAAACGAGGCTGGCGAGCACGGGATCGGTGGGCGCCACGGCCGCGCCCAGCACCAGGGCCATCGGCCACGATGCGCCGAGCAGGTAATGCGCGACCGCCGCGGTGAGTGCAATCGTCAGCACCATGGCGGGTACCGCCAGGCGCAGCGCCGCTTGCCACGGCGCGCCGTGCCAGAGCACGCGCAGCTTCAGGCCGCCGATGAACAGCGACACCACCAGGGCAGCTTCCGCCACGCGCTCCACGAAGCGCGCGTGCTCCACCAGGTCGATCGACGCCGCATTCGCCACCCACGGGCCAATGAGCACGCCCGCGGCCGCGTAGAGCGCGAACGGCGTAAGCGGCGTCCTGCGCATCCATCCGCCCACCAGTGACGTGGGCAGCAGCAGGACGCCCGCGAGAAGTAGCCATGCGGTGATGCTCACGTTGCCACCTCGTTGTCCGCGCGTATTCGCCAGCCGTGCAAATCACGCTGCCATCGCAGCCGTTCCCGACAAGTGATGGCAAGGCGTTGGCGGTGTATAGGCGGCGTGCGGATGGCGTGGATCGACATAACCTTGCCGAACGCTTGACTTCGGCGCGTCTAGCCTGCGCCCCATCGTTTCGATCTGGGCCTGGTTATGAAGACGCGACATGTGTACAGCGCGCCCGATCTCGCGGCGGCACGATCCGCCATGGATGCCGCGCGACGCGCCGGCGTGGACAACGACGCGATCTCGCTCATCGCGCGTTCGGACATCGAACTGGAAACCGTCCCCGACGAACGCAAGGTGGTCGAGGGCGATTTCTATCCCGCCGCCATTCGTGGCGTCACGGGTGGCGCGGTGGTCGGCCTGCTTGCGGGCCTGGTCGCGGTGGCGGTGCCGCCACTGGGGCTCACGCTGGCGGGCGTCGGCATGACTACGCTCGCGGGTGCGGCGGTGGGTGGCTGGGCCACGGCCTTGGCTGGCTCGGCGGTGCCCGACCCGGTGCGTCGCGAGTTCGAGGGCGAGATCGAGCAGGGCCGCATCCTGGTCGTGCTCGATGCGGAGAAAAACGTGCTCGAACGCGCCGACGCAGCCGTGCAACAGGCCGGCGTGCGTCGCATGCCGTTCGACAAGCCCACGGTGATGACCTGACCCACGCAGCGGACCGAACAGACATGACGCCCTTGGACAAACCACTACGACGCCAGGTCACCATCGAAGGCAAGACCTATACGTTGGTGCTCGATGCCCTCGGCCTGAAGCTGATGCCGCGCGGCCACCGCAAGGGCCAGGAGCTGTCGTGGAAAGACATCGCCAGCGGCGACGCCGCCATCGCCTCGGCGCTTCGCGCCTCGGTTCGGCACGACTAGCCCTGAGCACTCGCGTTGCGCGGCCGATCCCTCATCCATTGATCGGCTCGTCGGGATACTTCTCGCGCGGGTTCGGCGAATCGGCGCCGGGGCGGTCCACGGCCATCAGGCGGTCGAGCCGGATATGGTTCTCCACGTCCTGCACGCCGCTGGCATGCGCGGCGCAGTCTTCGGCCAGGTACTTCATGTAGCGTTCGCCCACCGTGCCTTCCAGCGTGACGATGCCGTCCTGTACGCTGACTTCCAGCCGGCTCGCGTCGAGCCACGGATCGAGCATCAGCGCTTCGCAGATATCGTCGCGAATGCGTTCGTCGGAACGACGATAGCCCTTGGGCCCCTTGCCCAGGTGCGGCCCCTGGCCCATGCGCGTGGAAGGACGCGACGTGGCATCGGCCGGCCGGCCATAGCTCATGGCGGGGCCGCGGCCCTGTCGCATGGAGCGCGGACCGGCGTCGCCCTGGCCCTGACCATAGCCGGCGTAGCCTTGCGCATAGCCGCTGGTTTCGTCCTCGTCCACGTCGGGGCCAAACGTGTTGTCGTCGCTGCGGAAGGAAGGGTAGCCGCGCGAACGGAAGGGATCGTCGTTCCACGATGATCCGGCACGCGGTCCGCGCCGTCCCTGGTTTTCGTTCATGCCCTGGAACGGGCGCGACGGCTGGCGAAACAGGCGCGACTGGTCCCACGCGCTCACGTCTCGCCGGGTTCCTTCGTCGCGTTCACGCATGCCGCCTCGTCGCGGGGTATCTCTCCAGGGCGGGGCGTAACCCGAGGTATCGCTGGCGTAGACGTCGTCGTAGTCAGAGGGCCAGGTATCGCGATTCATGACGATTCTCCACACGGCAGACAAGGGTGATGAAAGCGAGCAAACCCTGTGCCACGCCCTTGCGCGGCGCACGCGCACGGCGAGCGTTCCGTTACGGCGGCAATAATTGCCGATGGCGGCAGCTCTTTCCGCCGCACCGTGCCTGAAGCGAGACGCGACCTTGCCATGAGGTTGATGGCACGCACACGCCGCGAACGCTATTACTGGTGGCGTTCAGACTTGGGAATCTGTCATCGCCATGAACAGCCCCGCACGCGAAGCCATGGTGGATCGCGACATCGTCCGTCGTGGCATCCGGCATCCCCGCGTGCTCAATGCCATGCGCCGCGTGGACCGCTCGCGCTTCGTGCCCGACATGCTGCGCGACCGTGCGTACGACGATACGGCGCTCGCCATCGGGCACGGACAGACCATCTCGCAGCCCTATGTGGTCGCGCTGATGGCGGAAGCGGCCTACGTGACCGCCGAGGACCGCGTGCTGGAGGTCGGCACGGGTTCGGGCTATGGCGCCGCCATCCTGGGCGAACTCGCCGCGCGCGTGGATACCATCGAGCGCATTCCCGAACTCGCCGCGCAAGCCAGCGAGCGACTGCGCCACGCCGGCTATCGCAACGTGCATTGCCACCAGGGCGACGGCACGCTAGGCGATGAGCGGCACGCGCCCTTCGACGTGATCATTTCCACGGCGGCCGGCCCTGGCATACCGATGTCATGGCAGGAGCAGCTGTCCATCGGCGGGCGCGTGGTGATGCCCATCGGCGACCGCGCGGGAACGCAGCGATTGGTGCGATTGACCCGCCGCACCGAAAACACCTACGACGAGGAGGACCTGGGCGCGGTGCGGTTCGTGCCCCTGATCGGCGAGCATGCGTGGCCGAACGAAGGCGAGCGCGCGGTGCCTGGGCAATCGGCCCTGTCGGCGCTTATCGCGAGCCACGCGGTGCGCTTGCCGGATCCGTGGCGTGGCGAGTTCGGCGTCGCATTCGACCGCTTCGCCGACGCGGACGTGATCCTGCTGGGCGAGTCCACGCACGGCACGTCGGAGTTCTATCGGGCCCGTGCCTCCATCACGCGCCGGCTGGTGGAGGCGCATGGCTTCAGCATCATCGCCGTGGAGGCCGACTGGCCGGACGCCAGCGTGATCAACCGCTACATCCTCGGCCAGGAGCCGCGGGGCGAGCCCGCCGTGCCGTTCGCGCGCTTTCCGTCGTGGATGTGGCGCAACGAGGAGATGTCCGAGCTGGTGCGCTGGCTGCGCGCCTACAACGCCACCGTTCCTTCGGCCAGGCGCGTGCAGTTCCGCGGGCTCGACATCTACAGCCTGCATGCCTCGATCGACGAGGTGCTGCGCTATCTCGATGCGCACGATGCCCAGGCCGCGGCCGAGGCGCGGCAGCGCTACGACTGTCTCGCGCCGTGGCAGGGGTCGCCCGCGCGCTACGGCAGCGCCGTGCAGCAAGGCGCGCACGTGGCCTGCGAAGCGCAGGTGGTGGCGCAGCTCGAAAGCCTGCTGAGCCGGCGCATGCAGGCGACCGGCACCGACGACGCCGGCCTGTTCGAGGCCACCGAGAACGCCCGCGTCATCGCCGCGGCCGAGCGTTATTACCGCGCCGTCTATCGCGCGTCGGCGGAGAGCTGGAACCTTCGCGACACGCATATGTTCGAGACGCTCGACCGCCTGCGCCGCGCGTTGCCGCCACCGGCCAAGGCGGTCGTGTGGGCGCACAACTCGCACGTGGGCGACGCGCGCGCCACCGCCATGGCCCACGAACGGGGCGAACACAACCTGGGCCAGCTGTGCCGGCAGCGCTACGGCGAGCGCTGCGTGGCCATCGGTTTCGGCACGCACCAGGGGCACGTGGCGGCGGCATCAGCCTGGGGCGCGGAGCTTGAGATCAAGCCGCTTGCTCCGTCCATCGCGGAGTCGCATGAGCATCACATGCATGGCACGGGCATCGGCCGCTTTCTGCTGGATCTGCGTCCAGGACAGAACCCAGCCTTGAAAACCGCGCTGGACGAAGATCGGCCGGAGCGCTTCGTCGGCGTGATCTATCACCCGGAGACCGAGCGGCGCTCGCACTACATGCGGGCGCGCCTGGCGAGCCAGTTCGATGCGTGGGTCTGGCTGGACCGCACCGGCCCGGTGCAGGCGCTGCCCGCGGTGGAAGGACAAGGTGAAGACGATCTGTTTCCGTTCGCGGTGTAGTGCTGTGCAGGCTGGCTCAGGGCGACTTCGCCTGTTGCTCCGTGCCGTCCTCCAGCGTCGACCGGCACGCATCATGGCCGCACTTGCATACCGGATCGGTGAGGTTGTCGTCCCAGGCCTCTTTGCAATAGCCGCTGCAGAACGCGCCTTGTTCGGCCACCTCGCATTGGCAGGGCCGGTGCTGGCAAGTGATGTTGGTATGGACCATGGCGCTCTCCCGTGGAGTGAATGTGGAGAAAAAGTGGCATGGCCGGCGGCCACGGAAGGTCGACAAATGCGTTGCGGCGCGTGATCGGACTCAACCGTCAGGCGCCGTAGCCGAGGACACCGTAATGAACAACGAACTCGACATAGCCCATCTCAATCGCCTGGTCGAAGCTTTGATCGACAGCATGCTCAGCTACGCCAATGCCGCCGACGCCGTGCGGGACGATGCGTACAAGGAGTTCTTCAGCAACCGCAGCGGCGAGCGCGGCAAGGGCGTGGCCATGCTGCAGGCACAGGTCAAGGCGCTGGGCGGCGTGCCCGCCGACGAAGGAACGCTGCGCGGTTCCGTGCGACGCCTTTTCCTCGATCTGCCCAGCGCGTGGAAGCGCGGCATGGCAGCCGTCGAGGAGGAAATGGAGCGCGGCGAGAACCACATCCGCATCATGTTCGAGGCAGCGTTCAACGACAAGCAGCTGTCGCCTTCGACGCTGGTGTGCCTGCAGCAAGTGCACCGTCTCATCGAACTGGGGCGCGAGGACCTGGAACGCTTGCATCAAGCAGACTCATCCACGGCGCCACATCGCGATATTGACACCCCGTAACGCCCGGTTGCCGAAGAATGGCCTTCGGCTCGAACGAAGCGGGAGACGAACATGCGAACGATTCAAGAAGTGATGACGCGTGACGTGAAAGTCATCGGTCCGGAGCAGGCGATGCGTGAAGCGGCCATGACCATGGCGCGGGACGATATCGGCAGCCTGCCGGTGGGCGAGAATGGACGGCTGGTGGGCATGATCACCGACCGCGATATCGCCATCAAGGGCGTGGCCGCGGGCAAGGATGGCGACGCCCCGGTGCGTGACGTGATGAGCGGCGAGGTGCGCTACTGCTTCGAGGACGAGGACATCCTGCACGTGGCCGCCAACATGTCCAGCCTGGGCATTCGCCGCCTGCCGGTGGTCAATCGCGACAAGCAGCTGGTGGGCATCGTGGCGCTCAGCAATATCGTGCAAGGCCACGAGAATGCGCGCGACGCCCTGCTCGAAGGCGTGGCCAAGCCGCATTGACGCGCATCGGAAAGTGCGCGCCAAGGTGCGCTCAAGGCAGCGGAAGGAGCGGGCGCGTCAGGTAGTCCGCCAGGGAAAACGCCAGCAGCAGCGCGAGCCACGCGAAGCCCGCGGCGGCGACCACGCGAAGAAAGGGATGGCCCTCGCGCAGCCGCATGAAATACATCATGACCAGCAGCGTCTTGGCGGCGGAAATGGCCAATGCCAGCGCCGCATTGAGCGCACCCAATGGCAGGAACGCCAGGCCGATGGTCAAACCGAGTAACGCCAGTAGGGCCAGCAGCGTAAGCAACTGGCTGCGCAGCGATGGCGGCGACAGGTTCACGACGATCTCCCCACTAGGTAGACCGCCGGATAGACGAAGATCCACACGATGTCGACCAGATGCCAATACAGCGCGGTGACTTCCACCGGCGCGATGTAATCCGGCGAGAACGCACCTTGCCACGCCTTCACCGCAAGCCGCGACAGCAGCGCCACGCCGATGGCCACGTGCAGGCTGTGGAAGCCGGTGATGAAGTAGTACAGGCAGAAGAAGATCGCCATCGCGTGCGGCGGGTCGCCGGACGGGTGGTAGCGCAGGCCCGGGATCAGCGCTTCCTCGTATTCCGAGTGGTACTCGAACCCGTGCATCACGAGGAAGGCCGCGCCCAGCGCGGCCGTGCCCAGGAGCAGCCACGGCGACGAGCGTCGCCCGCCGAGCTGCACGTCGCGAACGGCCAGCGCCGCCAGGCAGCTGCTGCTCAGCAGGATGCCCGTCTCGATGCTGCCCAGCAGCAGGTCGGTGCGGCGTCCGCCTGCCGCGAACGCCTCGGGAAAGCGCAGGCGGCCTATCGTGTAGCCGGCGAACAGCACGCCGAAGAACAGCACCTCCGTGGCGATGAACACCCACATGCCCAGCGCCGACGCGCCGCGCTGCTGCTCGGTATCGTCGAACTGCGACGCGCGCGCGGCCAGCAGCGGAGCCGATGCCTGCGTCATGGCCGATACCTGTAGGGCCCTTCGCTCACCACGGGCGGTAGCGCGAAGTTCTCCTTGGGCGGCGGCGAGGGCACCGTCCATTCCAGGCCCGTGGCGCGCCACGGGTTGGGCCCCGCGGCGCGGCCGCGAACCAGCGACCAGCCCAGGTAGCACAGCGGCATCACGTAGGCGAGGGCGAGGATGGAGGCCCCCGCGGAGGACAGCACGTTGAGCCACTGGAACGGCTCCGGATACGCGTGGTAGCGGCGTGGCATGCCGAAATAGCCGAGCAGGTACTGCGGGAAGAAAGTGAGGTTGAACCCGAAGAACATCAGGATCGCCGCGAAGCGCGCAGGCCCCTCGGGATACAGGCGGCCCGTGATCTTGGGCCACCAGAAATGGATGCCGCCCAGATAGGCCATCACCGCGCCGCCCACCATGATGTAGTGGAAATGCGCCACCACGAAGTAGGTGTCGGTGAGGTTCACGTCCAGCGCCGTCGCCGCCAGGAACAACCCGGTGAGCCCGCCGAGCATGAACAGGCCGATGAAGCCCAGCGCGTAAAGCATCGGCGCATGGAAATCGATGGTGCCCTTGTACAGCGTCGCCACCCAGTTGAACACCTTGATCGCCGACGGCACGGCCACCACGAAGCTGAGGATGGAGAACACGATGCCGGCATACATCGATTGCCCGGCCACGAACATGTGGTGCCCCCACACCATGAAGCCGATCACCGCGATCGCCAGCATGGACCACGCCATGAACCGGTAGCCGAAGATCTGCCGCCGCACGCCGCAGGTGATCAGCTCGCTCACCACGCCCATCGCCGGCAGCACCATGATGTACACCGCCGGGTGCGAGTAGAACCAGAAGAAGTGCTGGAACAGCAGCGGATCGCCGCCCAGCGCGGGATCGAAGATGCCCACGCCGAGCAGCCGTTCCAGCGCGATCAGGGACAGCGTCATCGCCAGCACCGGCGTCGCCAGCACCATCACCAGGCTGGTGGCGTACATGGCCCACACGAACAGCGGCAGGCGGAACCAATGCATGCCGGTGGCGCGCATGGTGTGCACCGTCACGATGAAGTTGAGCCCCGTGAGGATGGAGGAGAAACCCACCACGAACACGCCAACCACGGCGAGCACCACATGGCTATTGGAAAACAAGGTGGAAAACGGCGTGTAGAACGTCCAGCCGGTATCCACGCCGCCCAGCAGCAGTGCGCCGATGGTGAACAGGCCGCCGCCCACGTAGAGATACCAGCTGAACAGGTTGAGGCGCGGAAACGCCACGTCGCGCGCGCCGATCATTAGCGGCAGCAGGAAATTGCCCAGCGTCGCGGGTATCGACGGGATAAGGAAGAACCACACCATCACCACGCCGTGGAAGGTGAACGCCTTGTTGTAGGTTTCCGCACTCATCAGGGCACCCTGGGGCTCGATGAGGTTGATGCGGATCATCGCGGCGGCGATGCCGCCAAGCAGGAAAAAGAACGTGATGCCGACGGCATAGAGAATGCCGATGCGCTTGTGATCGTGCGTCAGCAGCCAGCCGGCCAGGCCCGGCTCGCCGGCAGTGAGGTAGCTGGGTGCGGCGATGCCCGGATCAGTGCTGCTCATGGGCAGGCTCCGGCGTGGTCGACTTGATGTAGGCGAGCAGGGCGAGCACGTCCTCCTCGCCGATGCGCCCCTGGTAGCTGGGCATGATGGGCGCATAGCCCGCCACGATCTGCAGCGAGGGCAGCATGATGGAGTCGTGCAGGTAGCGGTCGTCCGCGATCACGCGCGATCCGTCCGACAGCGCCACCGTGTGGCCGTACAAACCCATCAGGTCGGGTGCGTGCACGGTCGACTGGCTGCCGTGGCAGCCGCTGCAACCTAATTGCCGGAACAGCTCGCCGCCGCGCGTGGCCAGCGTCTGGCTGGCGTGCTGCTGCAGCCACTGCGCGTACTGGGCCGACGGCATGACGACGATGTCGCCACGCATCACGGCGTGATCCGTACCGCAGAACTCGGCGCAGAACAGCGGAAAGCGGCCCGGCCGCGTCGCCGTGAACCACAGCTGGGTATAGCGGCCCGGCAGCACGTCCTGCTTCACGCGGAATGCCGGCACGTAGAAGCTGTGGATCACGTCCTCGGAGGTCATCACCAGTCGCACCGGCTGGCCGAGCGGCACGTGCAGCGCGTCGATCTCCCGCTGCCCGTTGGGATGCTGCGTCTTCCACATCCACTGCTTGGCCACCACGTAGATCACCGTGGCATCGGCCGGCGGCGTCTGCAAGCGCTGCCACAGGCCGATGCTCCAGCCGAACAGCCCCATGAAGAGCGCCAGCGGCACCAGCGTCCAGGTCAGCTCGATGCCAAGGCTGCGACTGGGAGAGAGCGACCGGTCGGCCGCGCTGCCGCGGCGGTAGCGCACGCAGAACACCAGCATGGCCGCGAACACGGCGAGTGCGACCGCCGCGCTGAGCGCAAGCATGGCATTGAACAAGGCGTCGATGCCCGGCGCCAGCGACGATGCCTGGGGTAGCGGCGAGATCATGCACGGTGCCTCCGCAGCGACCACGCCGTTACCGTCAGCAGCAACGCCGCGAACGCGACGCCCAGCACGCGCATCAGCTTGCCGATAAGCAGCGAATAGCGGCCCGTCGATGGGTCGTAACCGCAGCACAGCAACACCAGGCGATCGGTCCACGAACCCAGCGTGCCGCGCGATGCATCCACCACGGCCAGGCGCAGCGCCTGCGGCTGGTACTCCACGCCAAACAGGTATTGTGCGATGCGCCCGTCGGGCGTGATCACCACCAAGCCGGAAGGGTGGATGTACTCGCCCAGCCGCGCATCACGGAAATAGCGGAAGCCCAGCGGTCGCGCGATGGCTTGTAGCGCACCCGGCGTCGCACGCAGGAATTGCCACTGGCCGGCGGATGTGCGGGGATCGGAGCGCCCGACACGTTCACGCGCACGCGCCGCGGCGTCCGTGCCTTCGCGCGGGTCGATGCTCAGGAAGATCACTTCCACGTCGCGGCCGGGTTGCAGCCCGGCACGTGCAACAGCATGCGCCATGCTTTGCATGACGGTGTCGCAGAGGTGCCGGCACTCGAAGTAACCCAGCGCCATGATCGCCGGATGGCCGTGCAGGCGGTCACCGAGCGAGGCGGCGCGATCCTCCGCATTGCGCAGGGATGTCTGCAGCGGCAGCTGTGTGCCCAGATGCTGATCGAACCCCGCGCGCGCATCGAGATCGGCGGGCGGCGGCACGGATGCCGCGCACAGCAGCCAGGCGAGTGGCAATAGGGCCAGGCGCCGTGTCATGGCTTTGCCCTCGTCGGCTGCTCTCTGGACGCATCGCGCACCACGATGTCCATCGCGCGCTCGATGGGAACCTGCGCGTGCTGGTGCTGTTCGTCCTCCCAGCGATATTGCTCCAGCCGTTGCCGCTGAAGCGCCTGCTGGGTCCGGCGGTCCTGTGGCGCACGAGTCTGCAGCGGTGCGCCGGCCGGCGACGGCGGCACCAGCGGTGGAGACGCTGGCAGTTCGCGCCACAATACGTACATCGCCATGACGACGAGCGTCACGCCCACCGCCAGCCAGCCACCGAGGCGTGCCAGGGCGCGCACGTCCACGCGATGCTCTTCATGCCGTGCCGCGGCCGTCATGGCCCGGCTCCTTGCCATTCCGAACTTGTGCGATCACCGATCGACCGCCGCAGCGCAGCTACGCAGCAGGCTGTGCCAAGGACGCACAGCCACGCGAGCGGATCGGTCCAGGCGAGCATGGCGCCGGAAGGACGTGCGTCAGGCAGGATCAGCCACGCGGCGTAGCACACCTGCATGATCAGCAGCAGGCCAGCCAAACCTCGCAGCGCCGGCGCATGGCGTTTCACCGCACGCAACAGCAGCAGGGCGATGGGCAAGGCCGTCTGCAAGACCAGCAGCAGGCCGCCGAGCCATTGCCAATGCGTGCGCAGCCGGGGGAGATACCAGACCGTGTCCGCCGGCAGATCGGAAATCCACGCCGTGAGGTAGTCCATAAAGGCGAGGTACGACCAGCCGAGCACGGCCACCAGCAGCAGATTGGCGACGTCCTGCTGCACGCGCGGCATGTGGAATCCACCGCGACGAAGACGCAGCCACAGCGCAAACGACAGGCTGGACAGCAACTGCGCGGCGAACAGCGTGAGCCCCAGCGCCGTGCTGTGCCAGCCTTCCACGCGCGACATGATCCAGTCGACGGCCCAGACCGACACGCTGAGCAGCATCAGGATCAGCCCGGCCGCCGCATAGCCGGGCCATGGTTGCGAAGACCGCGCCAGCCGCCGCAACACGCCGCAGGCAAGCGCGAACCAGCAGGCGAAGCACAGCGCGCATCGCACGTAGAAGAGCGGCAGATTGAGGTAGAAGACGGGCCACGCCGCGTCGTTTGTCGGCTGCACCCAGGGAAACAGCCAAGGCGCGCCCAGCAGCAGCGGCAGCGACAAGGCCATTGCACAGGGCAGCAGGCGCGCGGCATCGATCCATTCCTCGCGCAAGGCATCGCCCCAGGCTCCGCCTGTCAGCGCATGGATCATCAGCCACGCAAGGCTGCCCAGCGGCAGGCCGACCAGGGCGATCCACGCCATCAGGTACGAAGCGAGCGCCTGGCGCGGCGTGGATGCGCCGAGCCAGCCCAGTGCCAGCCAGGCCAGCAGCAGGCCAGCGAGCAAGGCGCCGTGCATGTGCGGCCTATCGCTCATGGTCGAGCACCGCCGTGATCGAGCGAGGCGCGATCGCGTGCGTCGAGTCGATCCGCGTGCACGCGGCGGCTGGTCTGCAAGGCGCGGACATAGGCGACGACCGCCCAGCGATCCGAAGTCGGCAGGCGATCGCCATACGGATACATCACGCCGTAGCCATCGCTGATGACGCCATAGAAATACGCATCCGGCGCATCGCGCAGGCGATCCTGGTGATAGCTGGGCGGCGTCGGAAAACCGCGCTGGGCGACGATCCCGTCGCCATCGCCGGCCAGCCCGTGGCAGGGCGCACAGTACACGTCGTAGCGTTGGTGCCCGCGTTGCAGCAAGGCGAGCGTGATGGGTGGACGCGCACCGGAAGCGCGGTCGCGCCAGCGGCCGCTGGTGGTCTGCACCAGGGCGCCGGCACTGTATGCCTGCGTTCCAGGTGGTGGCGAGCGCGCCGCGCTTCCGTCGCTGAACAGTGGGCTGGGTGCATCGGCGCCATAGCGCGGCTGGTCGTACATGTCGTGCATGCCGCGCTCGCAGCTGCACAGCATCAGCAACGCAAGCATGGCGGCCGGCGTTCTCATCGCGGCACCCTGGCGATGGCTTCCGTGGCGAAGCCGTACAGGTGAACGGCCAGCGTATCGGGCGTGTAGTGGGCATCGTCGCTTCGCAGGACCAGCGCGTAGCGGTCCTGGCTGATGCGCGCGAAGGCGTCCACGTGGAATACCGGGTGATAGAGGCAGGGCAGGCCGCTTCCGGCGAGCAACGCGATCACACCGGCGACCGCCGCGCACAGCAGGCTCACCTCGAGTGCCGCCGGAACGAAGGCGGGCCAGCTTGCCAGGGGCCGCCCGCCAATGTGCACGGGATAGGCGATGACGGCCGAGTAGTACTGCAGCGCGAGCATGCCGAGCCCGCCGCACAATCCGGCCGCGAACATGATAATGGGCAGCGGCGACGACGCTCGGTACGGAGGAAGCCCTTCTACCGGCTGCGGCGAGTACGCATCCACGCAGGTAAAGCCGGCAGCGTGCAGATGCTTCAGCGCCCGCACCCATTCGTCCTGCTGCGCAAATACAGCCATGGTTCCATGGTGATCGTGCCGGCTCATGCATCCTCCCCGGCATGGCGCGGAAGCAGCTTGCGCAGCTCCGCCATGGAAAGCATGGGCAGGAGGCGTGCAAAGAGCAGCAGAAGCACGAGGAAGAACGCCATCGAACCGAACAGGAACACCAGGTCCCACACGGTGGGATAGAACATGCCCGCGCTGGACGGAAGAAAATCGCGGAACAGGCTGTTGACGATAAGCAGGAAACGCTCGCACCACATGCCGACCAGCACCAGCAGCGCGATGACCATCAAGGCCGCCGGCGAGTACCGCACGCGCCGCGACCACAGCAACTGGATCGCCGCCACGTTGCAGGCGATGGTGGTCCAGTAGACCCACGCGTATGGGCCGGCGAACTTCGCCATCAGCGATGCAATGGCATAGCGGTCCTGGCTGTAGAACGCGTCGAAGATTTCCGCGGCGTAGCTGTAGTCGATGACCAGGCCCGCCGCGAGCACCATGCGCGCCAGATAGTCCAGGTGGCGCGGCGTGATGTAGCGATGCAGTCCGTACCAGCGGCGCACGGGCACGGCGATGGCCAGCGCCATGGCGAAGCCGGAAAACAAGGCGCCCGCAACAAAGAACGGCGGAAATAGCGTGGAGTGCCAGCCCGGCAGCAGGCCCTCGGAGAAATCGAGCGCCACCATGCTGTGCACCGAGAACACCAATGGCACGGCAAGCCCCGCCAGCGTCAGGCTCAGGGTTTCGTAGCGCTGCCAATGATGCGCGTCGCCGCGCCAGCCCAGGGCGAGCAGGCCATAGAACACCTGGCGACCACGGCTGTTGGCACGGTCGCGCAGGGTTGCCAGGTCCGGCAGCAGGCCGACATACCAGTAGAGGATCGACACCAGCAGGTAGGCGATGATGGCGAAGAAATCCCACAGCAGCGAACTGCGCCACTGCGGCCACACGCCCATGCGATCCGGATACGGCGCCAGCCAGTAGAAGAACCAGGGCCGCCCCAGGTGCAGGATCGGAAACAGGCCCGAGATGGACACCGCGAACACCGTCATGGTTTCCGCGTAGCGATTCAGCGACGCGCGCCACACCTGCCGCGCCAGCAACAGCGCCGCCGAAATAAAGGTGCCCGCCATGCCGATGGCGATCCACCATACGTAGTTGGTGATGTCGAACGCCCAGGCGACCGGGATATTGTTGCCCCAGATGCCGATGCCGGTGGTCACCAGATGGCCGATGCCGGCCATGAAAACGCCCGTCAACAGCAGCGCCAGCGCGAAGCTCGCCAGCCACGTGCGGCTGGTCGGGCGCGCCAGCACGATGTCGCTCACCTCGCGGCTGATGCGCTCGGCGGTGGTGTCCGGGGCGAGCCATGGCGACGCGCTCATGCCTGCTCTCCGTCCAGCGAGGGATGCGGATTTTCCACGCGCGCCAGATATCCGGTGCGGGGGCGTGTATTGAGTTCCGCGAGCAGCACGTAGTGCAGTGGAGAGCGCTTGGTGCGGCTGACATCGCTGCCGGGATCGCGTAGGTTGCCGAAGTGGATGGCCTGCGTGGGACACGCCGCCTGGCAGGCGGTGACGACTTCGCCGTCGCGGATCGGGCGGCTGTCGCGGTCGGCGGCGATATGCGCCTGCTCGATGCGCTGGATGCAGTAGGTGCATTTTTCCATCACGCCACGGTTGCGCACCGTGACATCCGGATTGCGCTGCCCCTTGAGGCTTTCCGTGTCCAGGTCCGCGTACTGCAGGAAATTGAAGCGCCGCACCTTGTACGGGCAATTGTTGGAGCAGAAGCGTGTGCCGATGCAGCGGTTGTAGACCTGCACGTTCAGGCCATCGCTGTCGTGTACGGTGGCGCCGACCGGGCACACCAGTTCGCAGGGCGCGTGTTCGCAGTGCATGCACGGCACCGGCTGATGAAAGGTTCGCGGTGCCGCGGGCGTGCCGCTGTGGTAGCGGTCCACGCGCATCCAGTGCATGTGATGCCCGCGACGTATTTCTTCCGGCCCTACCACCGGAATATTGTTCTCCGCCTGGCAGGCCAGCGTGCAGCCCTTGCAGCCGATGCAGGCGTTGAGGTCGATGGTCATGCCCCAGGCATAGTCGCTGGCCGCAGGCTCGGCGTAGAGGCTGGGTGGCGTGGCGTTCGGCTCGCGTGGCGTATTCGCATGCGAGGCGTCGAACCGCACCGTTCGCACGGGTTGATGCTCTTCCATGCGGTCCTGCGATTGCGTGGTTGCCAGTTCGACATGCCCGGCGGCTGGCTCAATCGCCGCGGCGCACGACCAGCCCGTGTCGTGGCTCCGCAAGACGTTCGCATTCACGCCCACGCCATTGCCGAACCTGCCGGCATGCGTGCGTCCGTAGCCCAGGTGCAGCGTCACGCAGGTATCCGTCTGGCCGGGAAGTATCCACACGGGCACGGTGAGGGTTCGCCCATTCGCGCCAAGACGGACCAGGTCACCGTTCGCCAGCCCGTGGACGGCGGCCAGATGCGGGCTGACCATGGCCGCGTTGCCCCAGGTCAGTTGCGTGAGCGGACGCGGGCATTCCTGCAGCCACGCGTTGTTGGCGCAGCGGCCGTCGTGCAGCAGGGCGTCGGGGCGAAACAGGAGTTCGAGCGGGCTGGAGGGCGTGGCGTGCGTCCAGTAGGCGGCGACGTCATTGCTTGGCGCGGGCGCAGTCGACTCGGGGCGTTCGGTCTGGATCACACCCTCACGCAGCGCGCTTTCCCAGGCTTTATCGGACAGCTGCGACCACTGCGAGCGGATGATCGCCCGCCCGCGCTGCTCCGTCGCACCGCTGAGCAGCGCCACGCACTCGTGGATCGAGCGGGTGTCGTACAGCGGACGGATGGCTGGTTGGACGATGCTGGTGGTTCCATCGGTCGAGCGCGCATCGGACCAGCTCTCCAATGCATGCGACAGTGGCAAATGCCATTGGCAGGCCATGCCGGTTTCGTCGCGGTAAAGACCGGCATGCACGGTGTGTGCGACCTTGCGGAGCGCGTCATGGAACGACAAGTCAGCCGGTGCGGCGTACATCGGATTGGTGTCGAGCAGGATCAGCGTTTCGACGCGCCCGGCATGCATGTCATCGCACAAGGCATCGAAGTCGACGGGCAGGGCGTCCGACGGGCGGTAGCGGATGGTGCGATCCACGTTGCCCAGCCGCGCATTCATTAGGTGCGCAAGGGCATGCACATGCGCGGGCTGGCTTCGCCCCACCGCGATGAGGCTTCGGCCTTGGTGCGATGTCAGGTCGTCCAGCAGCGCCGCCATGCGCGCCGGATCGATGCCGCTTGCCGTATCGGCCGGAACGTCGACGCCGAGCGCGCGAGCGAGTTCGAGTAGGAAATCGCCAATGCGTGACGATGCGAGTATCCAGCGATGATCCGCCATCGCTCCCGTCAGCGATGGCGTGCCCTCCACCGCATACCAGCGACTCATCGTTGCGCCCGCATTCGCGCGCCGCCGGCGGGCAAACGCGGCGGCGTAGGCGAGGTGCGCGGGGCTACCGTCCAGCAGGTCGGCCTCCAGCGAGAGCACCACGTCGGCCTGTTCCAGCGCATAGCGACTGGTGAAAGGGGCGCCGAAGGCCAGCATGCTTCCTTGCCGTGCGGTGTCCTCGCCCAGCGGGTCGTGCACGTGCCAGCGTGATCCCGGATAGCGTGCGAGCAATGCGTCGCGCTGGGCAAGCAGCGTGGGTGACAGCAGCGGGCCGCTGGCGACGCGCAGCGCGCGCCCGTCGTTGCGATAACGATCGAGCAAGGTCAGCACCTGATCCTCGAAGGCCGTCCACGTCGCCACGTTGCCCTGGTAGCGCGGGGCGGGCGAGCGATCCGGGTCCCACAGGTCCAGCACGGCAGCTTGCAACAATGGGCCCGTCGCGCCGCCACTGCATGGATGCAATGGATTCCCTTCGATCTTGCTGGGGCGGCCCTGGTGCGTTTCGACCAGCACGCCCACGGCTTCGCCGGCGGCGCACAGGGTGGTGGCATAGAACACCGCTTCTTCGCGGCCGCCTTCGTCGCGCGTGCGTGAGATCAGGCTGTCTTCCGGTGGACGGCCGCAGGCGGTGACGCCGGTCATGGCGAGCGACGTGCCCAGCCATTTGAGGAATGTGCGGCGGTCGATCAGGCCGATGGCCGCCGCGCCATCGTCGATGTTGCCGTCTGTGCCGCGCTTCAGCGATGGCATAGCGAGCAATCCATCATCTTCGCGCGGTCGATGCGGTACGCCTGCACCAGGGCGATGCCCAGGCTTCGCTGATCCTTCGGCGTCCATGCCATGTCGAACACGTGCTCGCGTGGCCGCAATTGCTGCTCGGGATCGCGGTGGCAGTCAAGGCACCATTTCATGGAAAGCGTCTCGGTACGGCGCATCAGCGGCATCTGGTCGACGCGGCCGTGGCAGCTGACGCAGCCGACGCCCTTCGCCACGTGGATCGAATGATTGAAGTACACGAAATCCGGCAGCTGGTTGACGCGCCGCCACGCCAGCGACTGGCCGCTTATCCAGGCCTGGCGCACCGGGGCGAGCATGCGCTGGTCGGTGAACAGCTGCGAATGGCAGGTCATGCACGTCGATACCGGCGGCATGCCGGCCTGCGCGGAGGTTTCCACGCTGGCGTGGCAGTAGCGGCAGTCCAGGCCGACGTCGCCGACATGATGTTTGTGGCTGAAGGGCACGGGTTGCTCCACCGTTTCGTTCACGGTGTGGCGCTCCGCGGTAAGCGCACGCCACGCGAGTACACCGGAGGTCGTCAGCACCAGCAGGGCGATCAGCGCAAGACGGGCGTAGAAGCCTGCATACCTTGAAAAGACCTGAGCCATCGACAGGTGCGGACCACCGTGTGTTCGTCGGCCCTGGGCGGACGGCGCGGAAGGCCGGAGTTAGTCACTCGCTGGCGCATGCCGCCCTCGGCGCAAGCTCATGACACGGACACGCGAGGTGCGGGCGCACTTGGCAATGCGCCCGCACGGCTCAGCTGGCGTGCCGCTTGCGGGTGCGTGCAGCCTTCTTGGCCGCTGCCGAGCGGCCGGCGGCGCCCTTGGTGCGCGCGGCTTTTTTCGCGGCGGCGGAGCGGGAGGTCGAGGTGCGCTTGCGTGCGGCGGACTTGGTCTGCTTGGAGAGCGCCGTGTGCGATGCCGCGGCATGGCCTTCGCGCTTCAGCGCGCTCTTGGTTGCGCGCGAACGCTTGGCGGATGCCTTCTTCGGATGCTCGGCAGCCTTCTCGTCCTGCGCGGCCTTGTGCTTGGTCGATGCCGAGGCGCGCTTGCTCACCGGCGCCTTGACGCCTGCGCGCCGCGCCTTGGAAAGCCCGATGGCGATGGCCTGTTTCGCGGATCGCGCACCGTGCTTGCCCTTGCGCACGTGTTCCATTTCCTCGCGGACGTACTCGCCGGCCTGCGTGCTCGCGGATTTGCCTTCGCGCTTGTCCTTCGCGGCGGCCCTCTTGGTTTTTGCTTCCGGCATGGTCATTACCTCGATGCATGGAAGGTGTTCGTTTACGACCTTGGGCGTCCATGTGCTGTCAAATAAATCGTTAGATGTGCCTCATCGGGCGAAAGAAACGTGCCGCGAAACAGTGGCGCGACCACGCACCGCTAACGCAATGGCCGACCTGTTTTCACAAACATGCAGACGCGCTTCATGATCGCCTGACGCCCGGCGTTCCCGCGGTTGGCGAAGCTGTGCATGGGGTCGCGTTGCGCGCAGCGGCCGTGACATAGCGCGGTGCCATGCGGATGCGCGCCCGCAACAGCCTGGAGAAGAAGCATGAACGACCGCACTCACGATATCGACGTAATCAATGGCCTGATCGAGACCACGCTGGACAGCAGCGACGGTTACAGCGAGGCCGCGGACCACGCGAAGAACCCCATGATCGCCGACCTGTTCCGGCGCTGGGCTGCAGAGCGTAGCCGCGTTGTGGCGGAGCTGCGCACCTGCGTGCGCGGGCTGGGCGGCACGCCGGAAGACGACGGCACCGTGCTCGCCTCGGCGCATCGCGTGTTCATGGACATGCGCTCGCACATGAGTCGCGACGACAAGGGCGTGGTGGAAGAGATCGAGCGCGGCGAAGACCACATCAAGAGCAAGTTCGAGGATGCCCTGAAGGACGAGAAGCTCGGGCCCGAGGCGCGCAGCGCCGTGCAGGCCGCCTATACCTCCGTTCGCGCGGGGCATGACGAGATGAGCGAACTGAAGCATTCCTACGAGAAGGTTTGAGGCAGCGGGGCCGTCCAGTCGCGGGCAGGCTGGACGGCCCGTGGGCGGATGGTGGTGCGGTGTCACTCCACCGGGACGCCTGTGCGTCCCGGCGTTCATGTTGTCGAATGCCCGCGTGCCCGTGCGCCGAACGAAGAAAACGCTACAGCATGGGCCCCATCGCAACGACACTATGGGTCGGGCAATCCGGCGGCGAGAGAATGTCGTTGCCCAGCACCAGCTTGCAGGTCCAGGTGATCTCGCCGCCAGGCTTGCCATCCTGCTCCTTGGGAATGAGCAGCAGGATCGGCGCCGGGCTGACATCGGTGTTGCGGGTCTGCAGGGTGATCAGGCCGCCGTCGGCGATCTCGGCGTGCTCCACGTAGGGTCCGTTGGCGGCACGCGGGTTGTAGTGAAGATCGGCGGCGCGGATGTTTTCCAGGCCGCCATTCACCGTCGCGGCTTCGAGCACCACCATCTTCATGGTGTCGGCGCTCTTGAGGGCCTCGGCAATGTAAGGCCGGGCGCGCAGGCCGGACCACAGCGGAACCATCAGCACGCCCGCCACCACGCAAAGCAGCGCGGCCGTCAGGATGTCGAAGGTGGACAGCGTCTGTGGCCGAAGCCGGCGCGGCGTGGCCGGGAGTTCGATGCGTGCATGCGAGGCGGGATGGCGGCCGAACAAGTTCAGGTCACCTTGGCTTGGCGTGAGTCCGGTCGACTCCGGTGCCGGACCGATCGGCACCGGACGCCAGCCGGGCGGTGAAAGGGAAGGGTCGAGTTGAGCGATCACGGCGACGTCCTGAGCGGGTGGCTGGCTAAGGCGTGCCGTAGGTCCGCTTGCCCGGCTGTCCGCCGGTCAGCTCTGTCGCCATCGACAGATGGTCCTCGAGCGTGGGCAGCGTGTTCCGCGCGAACTGGCTGATCTGGGCGTTGGTGCTGCGCGTGCCTTCGGTAAACAGCTGGATCGCCTTCTGGTGATCGTCGACCATGGCCTGTGCGTAAGCCTGGTCATAGGCCGTGCCGCGCATGGACGCCCAGGATTTCGCGCTGGCCAGTTCCGTGGGGTCGGGCTCGGCGGAAACCGTGACGTTGTTGCGCTTGGCCACGTCCGCCAGTTCGCGATTGGCCTTGGTGTGATCGTCGATCAGGCGCTGCGCCATCTTCTTCGCCGCCGGCGATTGCACGTGGGCGAGCGCCTCCTTGTTGATGGCCACCTCGGTGGCGCCGTCGACCGCCGCGTGGCGCAGGAACGCCTGGTCCTGGCTGCTGGGGCCGCTGGTGGTGCCGGCAGAGTTCTGCGCCGCCACCGGTCCGGCGGCGAGCAGTACGGAAATGGCCACGATGGCCGCATATCGTTTCATCGGAGTGCTCCGTGTTGGCGTGCCCCTGCGCCGCAATGGCACCGCGTTCGGATGCCTGTTCGCAGTTGTTCAATCACGAGTCAGGAGTATGTCGGCGGGCATCTGGCGCACGCGCGAACCGGTCATGAAGATCGTCGCGACGTAGGTCACGATCGCGACAACGATTCGTGTAAGCGCCGCGTGCGCACGGTGTGTCATCGCCGACGAAACGGCGATTTGGCGAGCTGTTTCCTCACTCCGAAAACACGGATGTCGCGTTCTCGCTCATCGCGATTTAACAATTCATCGACGCCACGTTGCGGTTTCATCCCAAGTAATAACCGCCTTTGCCGCTGACAAGGGTCGCCGCCATGCCGCCTTCTCATCGCTGCAGTTTTGGCGTTCCGGGTCTGGACAAGGTGCTGCACGGCGGCCTGCCGCCCGGACATCTCTATCTACTGGAAGGGCAGCCGGGTTCCGGCAAGACGACGCTTTCGCTGCAGTTCCTGATCGAGGGCGTGAGCGAAGGCGAGCGCTGCCTGTATGTCACCCTCTCCGAAACCACCAAGGAGCTGCGCGAGGTGGCGGCGTCCCACGGCTGGGACCTCAACGGCATCGAGCTGTTCGAGTTGTCGTCGGTGGAAGACATCCTGGGCGAGGGCCGCAGCCAATCGGTCTTTCACTCCTGGGAGATCGAGCTGGGCGAGACTATCCGCCTGATCAAGCAGGAGGTGGAGCGGCTCGATCCGCGGCGCGTGGTGTTCGACAGCCTGTCGGAGCTGCGCCTGCTGGCGCAGGATCCGCTGCGCTATCGGCGCCAGGTGCTGGCGCTCAAGCAGTTCTTTTCGCCGCGCAACGCCACGGTGCTTTTCATCGACGACCTGACCGGCGAGGGCAGGGACCGCGACACCCACCTGCACAGCATCAGCCACGGCGTCATCTCGCTGGAACGCTTCGCGCTGGAGTTCGGCGCCGCGCGCCGCCGCATGCAGGTGCAGAAGATGCGCGGCGCCACCTTCATGGCCGGCTACCACGACCTGAACATACGCACGGGCGGCGTCGAGGTGTATCCCCGACTGGTCGCCGCGGACTATCAGGTGGAGTTCGTCAACCAGCCGGCGCTCAGCGGCGTGCCGCACCTGGACGCGCTGATGGGCGGCGGTTTTCTGCGCGGAACCAGCGCGCTGCTCACCGGGCCGGCCGGCACCGGCAAGACCACGCTCGCCTTGCAATACGTGGGCGAGGCCTGCGCGCGCGGCGAGCATTGCCAGGTCTACGAATTCGACGAGCGCATCGGCACGCTGCTGCACCGCGCGAACGCCATGGGCGTGGACCTGCAGCAGTTCATGAGCAACGGCCTGCTCGAGATCCATCAGGTGGACCCCGCGGAAATGTCGCCCGGCGAGTTCGCCTGGCGCGTCACGCGGGCCGTGCAGGAGCAGCAATGCGCGATGGTGGTGATCGACAGCCTCAACGGCTACCTGTCCGCCATGCCGCAGGAGAAACACCTGCTGCTGCAGATGCACGAACTGCTGGCCTTCCTCAACCTGTCGGGCGTCACCACGTTCCTGATCAATCCGCAGTTCGGCTTGGTGGGCACGCTGGACACGGGGCCGCTCAACGTGTCCTACATCGCGGACACCGTCATCCTGTTCCGCTTCTTCGAGGCGAAGGGCCGCATCAGAAAGGCCATCTCGGTGATCAAGAACCGCAGCGGCAGGCACGAGGACACCATCCGCGAGTTGCACATCGACAGCCAGGGCCTGCGCGTGGGCGAGCCGCTCGCCAGTTTCCGTGGCGTGCTCACCGGCACGCCCGAGTTCGTCGGGGACGCGCGGCCGCTGCTGGAAAGCCGGGATGCCTAACCGTGCCGAACGTGGCCAATGGGTGCAGATCGTGGCGCCGTGGCAGCGCGACGCGGCGAACCTGGCCGATGTGGTGTCCAGGGAGGGCTACCGCACCTCGGTGTATCCGAACCTGGCGGCGCTGGCCGAGCATGTGGGAAGCGAGACGGGCGTCGTCATCCTGACGCAGGAGGCGCTGGACAATGGCACGGACGCGTTGCAGGTTGCGCTGGAGCGGCAGCCCGCGTGGTCCGACATTCCCTTCGTCGTGCTCCATTCCACGTCCTACGGGCGGGACACGGCGGTCGCGCCCTTGCCGCATGCGGTGCTCAACCGCATCGAGCTGGAGCGGCCGATCGGCGCGGCATCGCTGCTGAGCGCGGTGGGCACGGCCATGCGTTCGCGCCAGAAGCAGTTCGAGGTGCGGGACCGCATGGACGAGCTGGCGGCCAGCCAGAAGGCGCTGGCGGAAAGCGAGGCCGAGCTGCGACGCATCACCGATGCCTTGCCGGTGCTCATCGCCTTCGTCGATACCGACTTTCGCTACCGCTTCGCCAACAAGGCCTACCACACGTGGTTCGGCATCGACCCCAAGGACATGCTCGGCAAGACCGTCGAGCAGGTCTTTGGCAGCGAGCGCTGGGAAGTCCGCAAGGAGGCCATGCAGCAGGCGATGGCGGGCCACGCCATCCGCGTCGAGCTGCCGTGGCCGCATGCCAACGGCAAACGGCGCGTGGCCGAGTTCCGCTACATTCCCCGCTTCCAGCCCGATGGCCGGATCGATGGCGTGCACCTGTTCGCCAGCGACATCACCGAGCGCAAGGAGGCATTGGAGGCCATCAGCCAGGCCGCCGTGCGGCTGGAGCAGAAGGTAGCGGAGCGAACCGCCGAACTGCGCGCGCAGATGCAGGCACGCTCGGAAAGCGAGGCCGCGCTGCGCCAGGCGCAGAAGATGGAAGCCGTCGGCCAGCTCACCGGCGGCATCGCACACGACTTCAACAACATGCTCACCAGCATCATCGGCGCGCTGGACGTGGTGGGCATGCGCGTGAACGACGAGCGCACCGCAAGGATCGTGCGCGCGGCCACCGAGTCGGCTGGCCGCGCCGCCGCACTCACGCAACGCCTGCTGGCGTTCTCGCGCAGGCAGTCGCTCGACCCGAAACCGGTGGAGATCAACGAACTCATCCAGTCCATGCACATGCTGCTGGTGCAGACCGTCGGCGAGCGCATCACCATGCAGACGTCCCTGGCCGAAGGGCTGGGCAAGGCCCTGGTGGATGCCAACCAGCTCGAAAGCGCGGTGCTCAACCTGTGCATCAATGCGCGCGATGCGATGCCCGACGGCGGACGCCTCAGGATCGCCACGCGACATGCGCCAACCATGCCGTTTCAGCGCAAGGGTGAAGCGCCCCATGCGCTGGGCTACGTGGTGGTGGAGGTGTCCGACAATGGCGTGGGCATGGACCCGGCGATACGCGAACGCGTGTTCGAGCCGTTCTTCACCACCAAGCCGTTGGGCCAGGGCACGGGACTCGGGCTGTCGATGATCTACGGCTTCATGCAGCAGTCCAAGGGTTTCGTCGACCTGCAATCCACGCCGGGCGGCGGAACGACCATCTCGCTCTACCTGCCGGTCGCGCCGCCCGAACAGGCCGTCGCCACAGCGCAGGAAGACGCGACGACGCCACCGGGGCACGGGCAGCTTATCCTGCTGGTGGAGGACGACGACCAGGTGCGGCTGCTGGTGAGCTATCTGCTCGAAGAGCTGGGCTACGCCGTGGTGACGGCGGTGGACGCCACCGCCGCGATGTCGCACGTGGCGTCGCTGGGCCATCTGGATCTGCTGATTTCCGATGTCGGCCTGCCGGGCATGAATGGCCGGCAGCTCGCTGAACTGATCCGCGAGGAACACCCTTCGGTGCCGGTGCTGTTCATGACGGGCTATGCGGAGAATGCGGCCGTGCGGTCGGAATTTCTTGGGCCCAATATGAGCATCATCGCCAAGCCGTTTGCGCTGGATGATTTTGGTAGGGTCGTGCGGCGGGTGTTGCATCATGTGGAGTGATTTGTTGCCGCATGGCGAGCCGATGTTTGAAGTGGCATGGCGCGGTGCCTTAGCGCCTGCAGAGTTTCCGCGCCGTTCACGCCCCCTCACCGTCATTCCGGCGCAGGCCGGAATCCAGTAGCGAAAGTGATCGGTTGTCGCGAGGCGTCAACGCATGTTGCGCTTCTGCGAAAACCGCACAGCAACGTCACTGGATTTCGGCCTGCGCCGGAATGACGTGAGGGGGATAAGCGTTTACGCGAGATTGCCGGGCCTTCAAAGCAACCTGAGCGTCAGCTTCTCCATCGCACTCCGATCATGCCGCGACAGCCTGGCATAGGCGCTCTGCAGCGAGCCATCCTCGCAGGCACGCAACACCGCCGGGTGAACATAGGATTGCCTGCAAACCGCCGGCGTATGTCCCAGCTGCGCGGCCACGGACTGGATGGCCGATTTCATCAGCGACCGCTGCGCTGCCTTGGATGCGTCGGCGGCGAGTTCGGTGCCGCCGAGCGCGACGACGGCGAGCACCGTGGCGCCCCAGGTCCGGAAATCCTTGGCGGTGAAGTCGTGGCCGCTGATCTCCTTGAGGTAGGCGTTGACCATGCCGGAATCCACGGGATGCGTGTTGCCGTCCTCATCGAGGAACTTGAATAGCCGCTGCCCCGGCAGCTCCTGCAGGCGCTTCACCAGGCGCGCGACGGCGGGCTCGCGCACGTCGACCTCGCGCTCGATGCCGCTCTTGCCGCGAAAGCGCAGCATCAGGCGGTCGCGCGCGGTCCTGGCGTGGCGCTGGCGCAAGGTGGTGACGCCGTAGCTGCCGTTGCTCTGCGCATAGGCCGTGTTGCCAATCCGAAGCAAGGTGGTATCGAGCAGCCTGACGATGGCGGCCAATACTTTCGGCAAGACGATGCCCGGACGCCGCAGATCCGCGGTGACGCGGCGGCGCATGGCGGGAAGGCAGCGGCCGAACGTCGCCATGCGGGAGAACTTCCCCTCGTCGCGCGTGCTGCGCCAGCGCGGGTGATAGCGGTACTGCTTGCGACCCTTGGCATCGCGGCCCGTGGCCTGCAGGTGGCCGCGCGCATCGGGACAGATCCACACATCGCGGTAGGCGGGAGGAATGGCGAGGCTGCGTATGCGCGCCAGGGTGCGCGGGTCGGTGATGCGGCGGCCGCGTTCGGTCCAGTAGGTGAAGCCCTTGCCGCTGCGCCGCCGATGCCAGCCGGGCGCATCGTCGGTGACGTAGCGAAGGCCGGCGGCCTTGGCTTCGCGCCGCGGGCTGACGGTGGTGCGCTTCACGGTGCCGCCTGTCTGGTCATGGCGTCCGCTGCGCGGAACCGATGGCCACGCAGGCCGGACGGGGCGTGCATGTCCATGTCTCCAGCCGGTAGGCGGGGTGCCTCATGTGCCGCCGTACCTGGGCATGCATGTGATGCCGGAACACGTCCATCGCACGGTCGCCGCTGAGCGGGTAATCGGTGCGCCCCGTCCAGTGCACCACGAGAATCTCCACGTCCGACGCCATCACCCGCGACAGGCGGCCGGCGAGTTGCTTCAGTTCGGCTTCGTTGAAGTAGTAGAGCACCTCGGAAAGCACGAGCAGGTCGAACGGACCCTCGAACGCGCCATCCGGCAGATGCGCCTGCACGAACCTCACGTTCGCGCCGGTACACAGCCGGCGCGCGCGGCGCAGCGCATGGTGGCTGGTGTCCACCGCGGTGAGCATGCGGCAGCGCGCGGTGAGGAAACGCGTCAGGCCGCCGATGGAGCAGCCCAGTTCCAGTCCATGCGCGTACGTCGGTTTTTCCAGCGACTGCATGCTGCGCGCGAACTTGGCGAGCTCGTAGTCGCTGGTGAGTACCGACCACGGATCGGGCCGCGCGCGGTAGAGCCGCTCGAAATAGTCGTGGTCATAGCTCCGGACGGAGAAAGACTTCGATGTCGGTGTCGACATGGTTCAGTAGCTCCTCCGGCAGCACGAATCCCTCCACGTCCAGCGGATGCCTGCCAAGCTGCGAGGCATAGGCCTGTATGGCTGCCGACTTCGCCGGACGGTAGTCGCCCACGCGCACGCGCACGCCGTCGAGCGCCGCCGGCGTGTCCTCGATCAGCCAGCTCCAGATCGGATAGGTCATCAGCGTCACGTCGGGCAGGCCTTCGATGGCTTCGCACACTAGGCCGTAGGCGGCGCGATGGTCGCCGTGCGGATCGGTTTGCGCGGTAACGAGGCACTTGCACGTGCCCATGCCGCTGATCAGCGAGCGCAGCCACTGCACCGTCTGGCGGCGCTCTTCGTCGTTCAGCGCGGCCAGGCCCGCGTCGGGCAATCCGCGAAAACTGAGTTGGCCGGGCCCGCAACCCACCTGCGCGGCGGCGGCGACGGCTTCCGCGCGGCGGATGCCGGGAAGATCCTGCAAGCCATCGGGGTGGGATTTCCCGCCATCGGTAAGAAAGGCGATGTGGCGCAGCAGGCCGTGATGGCTGGCCCACGCCAGCAGGCCGCCGCAGCCCAGGGTCTCGTCATCCGGATGCGGCGCAACCACCACGAGGCCGTCGTCGCCGAACACCTCTTCGGGCGAGACAAGAGGCAGGCATCGCAAGGCGCTGGCATAGCTCATGGGTGCACCTCCGTCGGGCACGATTTCGCCAGCGCATGAGCGGCCACCTGGTCGCGCACGCGATCGGGCGCCGGCTGGCGAAGATAGGTCTGCAGGTCGCGCGCGATGCGCTCGATAAGCGTGGCGCGACGAAAGGACGCCAGGCCGATGGAGCGCTGCACCAGCTCGATGACATCGAGCAGATGGCGCTCCACGGCCAGCCGCGCCATGCGCACGACGTGCGTGATCTCATCGGCGGAGCCTTGCGAGTCGGCTGCGGCGCGTGCGCGATCCAGCCACAGCAGGGACGATTCCACGGCGACGCAGGCATCGGATACTCGAGCGCGCTGATGCGGGTCGCCGTCCCGCTGCGCGACGGTCAGCTCGTGCATCATTTCCTCGAGCAGGCGCTCGCCCGCGCCGATCTGGGCAGCGAGAAAACGCCAGGCGCCGGCCGTGAACATCGGCTCCTTGTGGTAGTCGCCGTCGCCACCGATGATTTCCTCGCGTTCCACCACGGCGTGCTGGTAGCGCACCGGCAGGGTGATGGAGGCGCGCATGCCCAGCATCTCCCATTCATGGCGGCCGCCCGCCTGGTATTTTGCGGCCGGCCACACCATGCGCTCGCCCAGCACATCGTGGCGAGCGGTGACCAGCGGGCGGTCGATCAGGCCGGCGCCGGATGCGTAGGCCTTCATGCCGTCCAGCGTGTACTGGCCGGGCCCGCGAATGCCGAGCTGGAGCGGGCCATCGGGATGCGGCGCGTTCCACACACCCAGCCATCCGCCGTCGGCGACGTAGCGGCACAGCGCGTCGCGTTGGTGCGGTTGGCCAAACGTCCAGATCAGCTGGAACGCGTTGACGTGGCCTTCGTACAGGCGGGCGAGCGAAAGATGCGTGCCGCCCAGGCAGCGAAGCAGATGGCTCAACGCAAGGGATGCTCGCGGCGACCATCCGAACTCCGCGCCACCGAATGACGCAGGCAGCACGGCGGTGGTGGCGCCGCAGGCGACGAGATAGTTCAACGCCTCCACGGGCGCGCCATCGACGCGGTCGTCCTCGACGGCGAGCGGATCGAGTACGCGGCGTAGTTCCTCGCGATCGAACGCGAGCGGTCGGGCCGGTGCGCTGCGCGCCTGTTCCGCCGCGGCGTTCATGGTGCATTGACCAGGCTGGCGGCTTCGGTTTGTACGTCACTATTGCCGAGCCGCGCGAGCAAGGCTTCGCCGCGCACGCAGTGGCGCAGCAGCTGGCTGGGCCGGATCGGTTCGCGGCGCAGGCGCGGCGAATGCCTTTCCACCAGCGACCACGCCGCCGCGAAACACGGCGAGCACAGCGCGTCGGCTACGGATCGAACGGGCAGGCGAATGCGCCGCGCGAATGCCGCGAGGTCTCCGGTACCGGGGGTTCCCAACGCATGCAGGTCGCGAAACGCGCGTCGCACGCGTGCCCTGAAATACGCGCGCTCCAGCGCTTCCAGCCGGCCGTCGCAGGGCGAGTCGGGTTCAAGGATGCGATGGCGCATGGTGTCCGCCATGCCGCCGCGCGCGCGACCGAATATACGTCCGGACGTCTGCACGCGGCAGGACGTGTCATGGCGAACACGCAGGCCGTGCTCTTCGGCCTGCGTGACGAGATGCACATCCTCGCCATGCGATGGCCAGGCAAGCCCGGCCAGATGGTCGAGCGCCGATACCCTGGCGGCCAGGTTGGCGCCGCTCGCCTGGTAGTGGCGAGGCCACGGATCGTGCGCGACGGGATCCAGCCTGCATTCGAGCGCGTCCAGGCAGCGCTCGTAGCGCTGCTCCAGCCGGCCGCGCGCCTTGAGCGATCGCGGCATGTCGCTGTCGTCTCCCGCGCAGATGTCGGTGATGCCCGCAACCATGTCGTAGCCCGAGGCAAGCAGCGCGCGATAGCGCTCTATCCAGTTGCGCGGCACGACGCTGTCGGCATCCGTGGTGAAGAGCGCGCCCTCCGGAGAGGCCAGGCTTTTCCATGCCAGATGCATCGCCGCGCAGCGCGCCGCGCCGGCATCGCGGCGATGCGCCGGCAGGTCGGCATCGATGACGTGCAAGGGAAGCGCATGCTCGCGGCCATAGTCGACGGCGGCCTGGAATGTATCGTCGGTAGTGCCATTGACGAACACCAGCACGCCATGCGCCGCCAGCGTCTGCTCCGACAGGCTGGCCAGGCATCGCGCAATGCGCGTGGCCTCGTCCAGCGCCGGTATCGCAACGACGCAGTCCAGCGACGCGCGCCGCCATGCATCGTTGTACCAAGAGCGGTGAAGGCGCGTGCCGGATAGCAATCCGGCCAGGGTGGGCTCGTTCGGCATACGTGGTCCTCGACGTTCTGTCAGTGCCTGGCGCACGCATCCCGTGGCGAATGCGAAAGGCGATTGGATGCTGTCGGTGGCGTGGTGAACGACCTGTCGAGTTCTTGGTAGCCAATGGTGAGTGCGCGTTGCCTACGCCGCCCGATTGTCGGCAGCGCCTTCACGAATTTCCGCCGTCCGCATGACGCACCGCGGGTATGGTGATTCCACCGCCGAGGGCGACGGACGAGGATGTCCTTCGCCGGTGATCCGTGTGTCCCGCTGGCGGGCGGCGATCCAGCGAACGATGGACTTCCTTCTTGCATGGGCGCGCGCAGTGGCAGACGACGCGAAGGACGTGGGCAAGACATCCTGGTGGAAGCGGCTCGGCGCCGGATTCGTCACCGGTGCGGCGGACGACGACCCCAGCGGCGTCGGCACGTATTCGCAGGTGGGCGCCAAGTTCGGCTACGGGATGCTGTGGATCGTCTTTCTGACGATACCGCTGATGATCGCCATCCAGATGGCGAGCGGCTGGATCGGCCGCGTTACGGGACGCGGCCTGGCGGATACGCTTTCGCGGCATTTCCCGCGCGCGGTGGTGTGGACGCTGGTGGCGTTGCTGATCGTCGCCAACGTCATCAACGTGGGCGCCGACCTGCTGGCGATGGGCGCCGCCGCGCAGCTGCTGGTCGGCGGCTCGGCCGTGCTGTTCGCCATCGCCTTCGGCGTGGTGTCCACGCTGCTGCAGGTGTTCCTGTCGTTCGATAGATACGCGCCGCTGCTGAAGGTGCTGGCCCTGACGCTGTTCGCCTACGTCGCCACGCTGTTCACCATCCACATTCCCTGGGGAACCGCCATGCGCGCCCTGGTGTTTCCCCATGCCCCGTGGAATGCCGAGTACCTCACGGGTGTGGTTGCCGTGCTCGGCACCACTATCAGTCCTTACCTGTTCTGCTGGCAGGCCGCGCAGGAAGTGGAGGAGCTGCGGGAAAACAATGGGCGCGATCCACTCAAGCACGCCACGGACCAGGCGCCTGATGCGTTCCGGCGCATCGCGCTGGATACCAGCGTCGGCATGATCTTCTCCAACGTCATCGCGTTCGCGATGATCCTCACCACCGCGGCGGCCCTGCATGCCCACGGCAAGATGGATGTGAAATCCGCCGCCGATGCGGCGGAGGCGCTTCGGCCTGTGGCCGGCCGTTTCGCGTTCACGCTGTTCTCGCTGGGCATCATCAGCACCGGCATGCTCGCGGTGCCTGTGCTGGCGGGATCGACCGCGTTCGCCGTGGCGGGTGCCGCGCACGCCCGCTATGGCCTGGCGCGCAAGCCTGGCCAGGCCAAGCTCTTCTATGCTGTGCTGGTAGGAACGATGGTGCTGGGAGCGGCGCTGACGTTCTCGCCCATCGACCCGATCAAGGCGCTGTACTGGAGCGCCGTGGTGAATGGCGTATGCGCCGTGCCCCTGATGGTGGCGATCATGCTGGTGTCGCGACGACGAAAGGTGATGGGCGACCACGTGCTGCGCGGCTGGCTGCACGTTCTTGGCTGGTGCGCGACGGTCGCGATGGGCGCGGCGGTGGTGGTGATGTTCCTGACCCTGGGCAAGGGCTGAATGCATTGGCGCGGACTAGCCAGCCAGTGTCTGGCCATGGCGGCGCTGATCCCTGGCCTTGTCCACGCCGGCGCGGGTGCCTACGTGGTGGACGACGCCGGCATCACGCCGGCCGGCCACTGCCAGGTGCAGAGCTGGTTGCAATGGCTGTCGGGTGGCGCGGCCGTGCTCAATACGCTGCCGGCGTGCAGCACGGGCCCGGTGGAATGGTCGCTGGGCGTGTCCGCGCAGGATCATCCTTTCCAGCACCAGGAAAGTCCCGCCATCAAATGGATGATCCGCGACCCCGAGCAGCACCGCTTCGGCATCGCGGCCAATATCGGTGGCACCGCGCAGGGCGGCCGCTGGATCAGCAGGAACGGTTATCTCGCCATGACCTGGACGCCGGACGACGACAAGCGCTGGTCGATCAATACGGATCTCGGCGCCATCAGCGCGCCGCCGCAACGATGGAAGATGCTGGTGGGGCTGGGTGTGCGCTACCAGCTCAGCGAGCGGTTGTCGCTGATCGCCGAACGCCTGCAGCCCTGGAACAGGGAATCGATCAACCAGTTGGGCGTGCGCTGGAAATACAGCCATCGTGCCAGCGTGGATGTGCTCGCGGGCAAGGGCTCGGCCAGCGGGCAGGGCACCTGGCTGACGGTGGGCTGGAACGTCACGTTCTGAGCGCCGCCGCTTAGCGCTGCTCCAGCGCGCGCTGTACGTCGTCGGCCATCGGCCCGACCTTGGCGACGATCTCGCGCAGCTCGTGCTCGGAGATGCCGAAACGCTCCGCCCAGTCGCGGCATTCGTTTTCCTGCGTGATGTCGATGCGCGTGCGATGCGCGACCGCCTGTTCGCGCTTGCCGTCGGATTTGATGTCCTGGCTCATGCGTTCTCTCCGGGAGCGCGAGAAGGAATGAAGGGCGACACGGGATCGCTCGAGGGAAAGGTTTCCTCCAGCGCCTCGTCGTGGTTCTCCGCCTCGCGGCGCTTGCGCTCGCGTCGCTCCGCCTCGGTTTCCGGCGCGGTCTGCGCGCGCTCATCGTCTTTGCGATCGTCCGGATGCGGAAGGTCCTTTCGGTCTTTGCTGGACATGGCGTGCCTCCGCGTTTGCGTTGGCGTGAATGGTCGGGCGGGCCGCGTGAGGCGGATGCGCAGCGCGCGTGAGCAATGCAGGCGAGGGTTCAGCGACGGCGTTTCTGCGGCGGCACGCGGGCCCTGAACAGGGCGAGCGTGCGTGGCGGCAACTCGAACCCGGTGTTGTCGCCGTGATGCGCGCCGTGCCCGAGCCGGGGTTCGCTGCATACCAGCAGTTGCCAGCCCGCGGCGCCGTCGGTGGCGGGCAGCAGGAAGGACTCCGGCGCATCGCCCGCGTGCAGCAGCAGGAGCAGGCTGTACTTGGAGCCGACCTTGCGGTTCTCCGATTCCTCGGCGCGTCCTTCCAGCAGCATGCCGATGGTCTTGCGCTGCGCGTCGCGCCAGTCTGGTTCCTCCATGATGCCGCCCTCGGGGCGCAGCCAGGCGACGTCGCGGATGCCGGAGCGTTCGTCCTTGAGTCCGGTGAGGAAGTGCTTGCGCCGCAGCAGCGGGTAGCGGTTGCGGATGGCCAGCAGGCGCCGCACGTAGGCAGCCAGGTCGGCGCTCTCAGCCGCGGCCAGCCAGTCGATCCAGGTCAGGTCGTTGTCCTGTCCGTAGGCGTTGTTGTTGCCTTGCTGGCTGTGCGAGAACTCATCGCCCGCAAGCAGCATGGGCGTGCCCTGCGACAACAGCAGCGAGCCCAGCAGGTTGCGCTGCTGCCGCGAGCGCAAGGCGAGGATGGCGGGGTCCTGCGTCGCGCCTTCGTGGCCGTGGTTGCAGCTGTAGTTGTAGTCCGGCCCGTCGCGGTTTTCCTCGCCGTTGGCCTCGTTGTGCTTTTCGTCGTAGCTGACCAAGTCGTTCAAGGTGAATCCGTCATGCGCGGTGATGAAGTTGATCGATGCATAGGGTTTGCGGCCACGGCGGTTGAACAGGTCTGACGAGCCGGTGAGGCGCGTCGCCAGCTCCGGCAGGCGGCCTTCGTCGCCGCGCCAGAAGGCGCGCAGCGTGTCGCGGAAACGGTCGTTCCATTCCGCCCAGCCCGGCGGAAATCCGCCCATCTGGTAGCCGCCGGGGCCGAGGTCCCAGGGCTCGGCGATCAGCTTCACGCGGCTCAGCATGGGATCCTGGCCGCATACGTCCAGAAAGCCGCCGCCCTGGTCGAAGCCATGCCACTCGCGCCCGAGGATGGTGGCCAGGTCGAAGCGGAAGCCGTCCACGCGCATGTCGCCGGCCCAGTAGCGCAGCGAATCGGTGACCAGCTGCAGCACGCGCGGATGGCTGAGGTTGAGCGTGTTGCCGGTGCCGGTGTCGTTGATGTAGTAGCGCGGGTCGTCCGCCAGCCGGTAGTAGCTGGCGTTGTCGATGCCGCGCAGCGAGAGCGTGGGCCCGTTCTGGTTGCCTTCGGCGGTGTGGTTGTAGACCACGTCCAGCAGCACCTCCAGGCCCGCGTCGTGCAGGTGGGCCACCATCTCCTTGAACTCGTTGACGGTGGAGGTGGCCATGTAGCGCGGCTGCGGCGCGAAGAAGGCCAGCGTGTTGTAGCCCCAGTAATTGCGCAGCCCCAGGTCCAGCAGGTATTTGTCGTCGATGAAGGCATGCACCGGCATCAGCTCCACCGCCGTCATGCCCTGGCGGCGGATGTAATTGACCACCTCCTTCACCGCCATGCCGGCAAAGGTGCCGCGCAATTCCTCCGGCACGCGTGGGTGCCGCATGGTGTAGCCGCGCACGTGGGTTTCGTAGATGACGGTGCGGTCCCAGGGAATCATGGGCCGCCGTTCGCGTCCCCAGGTGAAGGCCGGATCGATCACCAGCGCCTTGGGCACGTAGCGCGCGCTGTCGCGTTCGTCGAAGCTCAGGTCGCCATCGGGATGGCCGATGACGTAGCCGAACAGCGCATCGTTCCAGATCAGTTCGCCCACCAGCTGCTTGGCGTAAGGGTCGATCAGCAGCTTGTGCGGATTGAAGCGATGGCCGGCCTCGGGATCGTACGGGCCGTGCACGCGGTAGCCGTTGCGCTGGCCGGGGCGTGCATCGGGCAGATAGCCGTGCCATACCTCGTCGGTGTGCTCGGGCAGGGCGAGGCGTTCGGTCTCGCGGCCCTGTTCGTCGAACAGGCAAAGCTCCACGCGCGTGGCGTGCGCGGAAAAGAGCGCGAAGTTCACGCCCAGGCCATCCCAGGTCGCGCCCAGCGGAAAAGGCATGCCCTCGCGGATGCGCGACGGCCGCCGGGCAGGCTGGGGCTCCGCGTCATGCACATCGATACCCGCCATCGGCGTCACTCCTTGTCCGGGTCTTTCAACGGCTGGCTGCCGGTGTCGGCGGTGTCCTCGCTGGCCTGGATAAGGCGCTCGGCCATCTTCCAGTGACGTTCTTCCTGCCCTTGCGGGCAGCCCTCCGATTCCCAGATGCGGTGCGCCATCTGGCGGATGCGTTCCTCGCGTTGCTTGGGGTCGGTCATGAATCCTCCGGTTGCGCATGCAGGACGGCGACGGGCCATTCGGCGAACAGCGTGCTTACGGGCCAGCCGCCTTCATCGTCCGGCGTGACGGCTTCGCTACTCAGCGCCGAGCGATAGCGCCACGAGCCGGGCAGGGCCGGCAGGCGCGTGCCTTGCCAGGCGACGGCTGGCACGCGCGGCACGGTGGCTGCGCTCATCCAGCGCATGCAGTGGCGAGGCACGGCCACCAGCAGCGCGTTGTCGCCATGCCGCCGCGCGAAGGCCAGCACGTGATCCGATGCCGCGCCCTGCGCCAGCCATGGCTGGTAGTCGCCTTGCCCGAACACCTGCGGCATCGCATGCCGCGCCGCGAGCAGACGCTGGATCAACACCTGTTTGATGGCGCCATCGCGGAATCGTTCAAGCCGTTCGCTGGTCGATGCCTCCACCGACAGGCTGCGATGCCGCGCTTCGTAGTCGACCGGTGCGCGGTTGTCCGGATCCACCAGCGACAGATCCCAGTAGTCGCATCCCTGATAGAGATCGGGCACGCCCGGCAAAGTGTGGCGCAAGGTCACGCTGACCAGTCCGTTGAGCGCACCGGCCGTATCCAGCTCGCGCGCCAGGCGATGCACGTCGTGCCGCACGTCGGCCAGCTCGTTCGCGTCGAACAGTCGCCGCACCAGTTCGGTCGCGGCACTTTCATAGGCTACCTGCGGGGACGTCCAATGCGTGTGCAGGCGTGCTTCACGCAGCGCCTTGATCCACCAGCGCTGGATACGCTCTTTATAGGCGGCTTCGCCGTCGCTGGCGGCATCCAGCGGCCACGCGCCGACCACGGTCTGCAGCAGCATCGCCAGGTCGCCTTTTGCCAGCACGGGCGCTGTTGCGTGGAGGCGCGGCATCCAGCGCGCCAGTGCGTTCGTCCAGCGCGCGGGCATTTCGCTGAGCGCGGCGAGACGCGCACGCACGTCCTCGCCGCGCTTGTGGTCGTGCGTGGCGGTGGCGGTCAGTGCGCGCGGCGCGATGGTGGCGCGCTGCTCCATGTCGTGATGGAAGCTGTCCGCGTCCATCGCGAAGCGCGCAGGGTCGCTGCCCACCTCGTTGCGCGACAGCCACACGCCATAGCGATAGAAGGCCGTGTCCTCCACCGCCTTGGCCGCGAGCGGCGCGGATAACTGCTCGAAGCGGCGACGCGCCTGCGCAACCCGTTCGGACGGCATTGCGTCGCCTTCGCCACGCCCAAGCAGCAGCGAGCGCAACCAGTGGCGCAGATCGGCGCCATCCGGATGGCCATGAACATCGGCCGCATCGAACGCCTGCGCCAGCATCCGGGCGTCCTGCGTGGACGGCGCCGCACCCACGGTATAGCTGCGATAGACCGGCAGCTCGGCCAGCACGTCGGCGCAGGCGCGTTCCAGCGCGGCGGGCGTGTAGTCGCCATGCTCCGGCGCCGATGCAAGGCAGTCCTGCAGGGCGCGCATGCAGCGGGTGAAATCGGCATGCAGGCCGCGATGCAGCCATTGCCGCCGGGCAAGCCGTTCCTCCAGCATGAACGATGTGGTTCGGCCGCTCAGCGAGCGCCAGCTGCGTCTGAGCGCAGGTGCGGACAAGGGGTCGTGCAGCACGGCGCCGATGCGATCCATCATCTCGTAGCCCGTGGTGCCGTCCGTGGGCCAATCCGTCGGCAGCTGCTCGTCGCCGCGCAGGATCTTTTCGACATGGAGGCTCGGGCGCATCGCATCCGCGCGCGGGGCCACGGCGGCATCCATCGCCTCGCGCAATCGCGAGAGATAGGCACGCGGATCGGCAAGGCCATCCACGTGGTCGATGCGCAGGCCATCGACAAGGCCCTCGGCCAGCCAGCGCAGCGGCAGCGCGTGCACGGCGTCGAACGCCTCATCGCAGGTCATGTCGAGCGCGACGAGGCCGTCGATGTCGAAGAAGCGCCGATAGTTCACCGCATCGCTGCTGCTGCGCCACCAGGCGAGGCGATACGGTTGCCGGCACAGCAGCTGCCGCAGGGCGGCGGCGTTTGCGCATGCTTCCGGAGGCGTGTCGTGCATGGCCAGCGGCAGCGTCCAGTCGTCGTGCACCAGCAGGGTTTCGCCGTCGCGTGGTTCGACGCGCAGTTCGCCCCGCGCAAGTACCTCGCTCAGCGGTGCGGTGAGCCAGGGCAGCCACACGCGGCCCGGCGAGGCGGGCGAGTCCCAGTCGATATCGAAATGGCGCGCGTAACGGCTGTGGCGTCCATGGCGCAGCACATCCCACCACCACGGGTTGCGCGCATCGGCGGCCATGTGGTTGGGCACGATGTCGAGGATGGCGCCCATGCCGTGATCGCGCAGCGCGGCGCCCAGCGCGCGCAGGCCGGCTTCGCCGCCGCGCTCCGGACACACCACGCCGGGATCGATGACGTCATAGCCATGCGTGGAGCCCGGCCGCGCACGGGCAATAGGTGAGAGATACAGGTGGCTGACACCTAGGCGCTGGTAATAGGGCACCTGGGCGGCAGCGGCATGCAGGTCGAAGCCGGCGTGCAGTTGCAGCCGCACCGTGGCGCGCAGTTCAGGCATGCGCGACCGCCTTGCGCTGGCGCGCCACCAGGCGCAACGAGGCGGCAAGTCGCGGGCGTCGCCAGTTCAGGCGGCGTCGCCAGTTGGGATGCTGGTGATGCAGCGTGCCCGGCAGGTTGGGTTGTTCGCGCTCGCCGAGCAGGTCTTCCAGCGGAAACAGGGCCAGCGGCGACGGGCTCGCCGCGACGGCGCGCAACGCGGCCTGCCGTGGCGTGCGTGCACGGAAGCGCGCCAGCATGCGATCGAGCTGGGCGATGTCCGCGGCGCGGCGCGATTTCGCGATGATCCGCTGCGGCTCGGGCCACTGCTGGATGCGCGACAACTGCTCGATATCGCATCCTTCCCGCCAGCCTTCCAGCGGCGGCAGGTCATGCGTGCTGCTCATGGCGACGGCATCGCTGCGCCAGCGCGACGGGTCGAGAAAGCGCCCCGGCGCATCGCGGCAGAACGGCAGCACGTCCATGCCCATGACGCCGCTGGCCGCCAGCGTGGCGCGCAGGTCGGGCGGCACGGTGCCCAGGTCCTCGCCGATCACCACGGCATGGCGCAGCCACGATTCCAGCGCGAGCAGGCCCAGCAGGTCGTGAAGCGGATAACGCACATAGCCGCCCTCGCGCGGCGAGCGACCCTCCGGCACCAACCAGACACGGGCCCAGCCCAGGATGTGGTCGATGCGCAGGCCGCCGCCGCGGCTCATCATCCGCGCGAGCAGATCGCGGATGGGCTGGTAGCCGCAACGTCGCAGTGCATGGGGCGCATAGGCGGCCAAACCCCAATCCTGGCCGTCGGGGTTGAAGGCATCGGGCGGTGCGCCCAGGCGCGCGCCGCTCACCACCAGATGCCGGTGCTGCCACGCCTCGCTGCCGGAAGGAGAGAAGCCGGCGGCAAGATCCCAGATCAGGCCGATCGCCTGGCCTTGCTCGCGCAGCCGGCGCTGCGTGTCGTCCCAGCATGCCGCGGTCAGCCACTGCGCGAAGCATTCCAGTTGCACGTCTTCGGCGTGCTCGCGCGCGAGGGCATCGAGATCGCCATGCAGATGGTGGCGCCATCGGCGCCAGTCGGTCGATTCGCCGCGCTCGCGCGCCTGGCGCTGCCTCACCACGAAGGCGGCGTGACGCGTCAGTGCCGGGCCACGGCGCTGCACGAAGAAATCCAGCTGACGGCGTATGTGCGCGGCGCGTCCCCAGCGCGTGAACAGGCTCTTCCACACCGACTGGCGCATCCGGTCCTGCGCGATCCAGTCGATCCGCGGCCGGCGCTCTTCGCGTGCCCAGGCCGCGGTCTGGCCGCTGTGTTCGAGCGCATCCTGGAACGCCTCGTTGCCGGTGATCTGGTACGGAGCCACCTGCAAGGTGTCGAGCCAGGCGCGATGCGAAGGCGAGTACGGGCTGAAATGAGCATCGATGGGCCCGTGCGCGTGCAGCGGGCTCAAGGCCACGGCGCTGCCGCCGGCCTCCGACACGCGCTGCCCGAGTTCGCACGCGGCGAGGCTGCCGCCCAGGCCGCCGTTGCCGTCGCTGCGCAAGCCGTAGACCTGCACGGCCACGCCCCAGCTTCGCGGTGCGTCGCAACCGGTGAGATCGGCGACGCTCCGGCAGCGCAACGGCGCGACGGCCAGCTGGCGATCCGCGCGACCCGGCATCGCCTGTGCGTAGTAGCCGGGTTGTTCCGGCGCCAGCGCGCGGCCATGCGTGTCCGTGATCAGCGGCACCTCGCGTCCGCTCTGCAGGTCGAACAACGATGTCGTGCTGGATGCGTCATCCAGCGGCATGCCCGCGCGCACGACATCGAGTCCTGCCGGCGCCTCCGCATCGTGATCCGCGAGCAGGTCCAGCAAGGCGGCCACGGTGTCGTCCGCCAGGGTACGCGCCGTGCCCTGGGCATCGACCCAATGCACTTCGATGCCCGCTTTCCGGGCGCGGCTGTGCAGCGTGTCTGCCGTCATGGGGAGGGCTCGTGCCAGGCGGCGAGGCTGGCCGGCGGCAGCGTTTCGGTGTCCTCGCTCACGCGCGCCGCTTCCAGGTGCACGCGGGTGGCGGAGCCGCCAGGATGGAAACGCAGCGCCTGCTCGCCGGCATTGAACGCCAGCGTCCACACGGAACCATCGCCAAGCCGCCAGCGTGCCGCCAGGGCGCGCGCGCCGAGGATGTCCGCGCCCAGCGCGCGGCTGTCGGCAAGCGCGGGCACCAGATGCTGCATGCGCAGCTCCATCAGGTGGCGGAACCAGCGACGCGTCGCCTGCGCATCGACGGTGTGCGCATCCGCGGGGCGCGAGGCCTCGAAGGTGGACAGCGCATTGGGGTCGGGTATCGCCGCGCGCCGCTCAGGGTCGGCAAAGCCCGAGAACGCGGCGAACTCGTTGCGCCGCCCGTCGCGCACCATGGCGGCGAGTTCGTCGTGGTAATCGGTGAAGTAGTAGAAGGGCGTGGCGCAGCCCCATTCGTCGCCCATGAAGAACAGCGGAACCATCGGGCAGAGCGCCACCAGCGCCATCGCCGCGCGCCAGCGGTCGCGGTCGATCAGCGCGATCAGCCGCTCGCCGAAAGGGCGGTTGCCGATCTGGTCGTGATTCTGCAGGAACAGCACGAACGCCGTGGGTGGAAGCCCGCCGCTGGGCTGGCCGCGCCGCCGGCCATGGCGGTCGCGCTGGCCCTGGAAGGCGAAGCCTTCGCCCAGCACGCGCACCAGTTGCGTCAACGGGCGCCGCGCGAAGTGGGCGTAGTAGCCCTCGTGCTCGCCGGTCAGCAGCACGTGCAGGGCGTTGTGGCCGTCGTCGTTCCATTGCGCGGTGTAGGGCGCGGGCAGCAGGCGCGCGTCGTTGTTCTCGTTCTCCAGCACCAGGTGCACATGCCGGCCGGATGGCACGCGGCAGCGAATCTCGTCGGCCAATTGCAGCAGGAACGACGCCGGGCGAATGGCGTGCACGGCGTCCAGGCGCAGGCCGTCCATGCGGTATTCGAGCAGCCACATCAGCGCGTTGTCGATGTAGAACCGCCGCACGCTGGCCTGACGGAAATCGATGGCGTCGCCCCAGGGCGTGCGCAGGTCGCTGCGGAAGAAGCGCGGCGCGTAACGCGGCAGCGCGTTGCCGCTGGGTCCCAGGTGGTTGTAGACCACGTCCAGCAGCACCATCAGGCCCAGCGCATGCGCCGCATCCACCAGCGCCTTGAGTTGCTCGGGCGTGCCGTAGCTGGCTTCGGGCGCATAGGGCAGCACGCCGTCGTAGCCCCAGTTGCGCTGGCCGGGAAACTCGCCGACCGGCATCAGTTCGATCGCCGTGTAGCCGGCGTCGCGCCATTCCGGCAGGCGTTGCCGCACGGCGTCGAAGCCGCCCAGCGCGCCGACGTGCACCTCGCATATTACGGCCTCGTGCCAGGGCCGGCCTTGCCAATCGTCGTGTTGCCAGCGGTAACCCTGTGGATCGACCACGACGCTGGGGCCATCCACGTCGCCTTGCTGCGCGCGCGAGGCGGGATCGGGAACTTCGACGCCATCGACGCGGAAGCGATACGCCGTTCCCGCGCGCGCGTCCGTCCGGCACGCATGCACGCCATGGCCGATGGCGCGCATGGAACCCACGTCGTTGCCGGTGACGAGCATGACCTCGCCGGCAGCCGGCGCCCACAGGCGAAATTCCACATGGCCATCGGACAGCGGCGCGGCGCCCCAGCATGCCCTGGCCATCAGGCGTCCTCCGCGCGCAGAATCAGGGTGGAAAGCGGCGGCAGCAGCAAGGCCAGCGATTGCCCGTGGCCATGCAGCGGTTGCGGCCCGGTGTGCACGATGCCGCCGTTGCCGAGGTTGGAGCCGCCGTAGAAGGCGCTGTCGGTATTGCACAGCTCGCGCCAGCGGCCGGCTTCGGGCACGCCCAGGCGATAGTCCATGCGCGGCTCCGGCGTGAAATTGCTCACCACCAGCACGGGCGGCGCGCCGTCTTTTCCGTGACGCACGAAGGCGTACACCGATTGCAGATGGTCGTCGGCCACGATCCATTGGAACGCTTCGGCGGCGTCGTCTGCCTCGTGGAGCGCGGGCTCGTTGACCAGCACGCGATTGAGATCGGCCACCAGCTGGCGCACGCCCTCGTGCATGGGGTCGTCGCGCAGCCGCCAGTCCAGCGTGTCGTCGTGGTTCCATTCGTTCCACGCCGCCAGTTCGCCGCCCATGAACAGCAGCTTCTTGCCTGGGTGCCCCCACATGAAGCCGTAATAGGCGCGCAGGTTGGCGAAGCGCTGCCAGCGGTCGCCGGGCATGCGCTGCAGCAGCGAGCCCTTGCCGTGAACCACTTCGTCATGGGAAAGCGGCAGGATGAAGCGCTCGCTGTGCGCGTACGTCATGCCAAAGGTCATGTCGTGATGGTGGAAGCGCCGGTGGATCGGGTCGCGCTGCATGTAGTGCAGCGTGTCGTGCATCCACCCCATGTTCCACTTGTGGCTGAAGCCGAGCCCGCCGTGCTCCGCCGGCGCGGTCACGCCGGCCCACGCGGTGGATTCCTCGGCGATGACGAGTGCGCCGGGGTAGTGCTCGTTCACCCTTCGGTTCAGTTCCCGCAGCAGGCCGATGGCCTCGAAGTTCTCCCTGCCGCCGAGATGATTGGGCACCCACTGGCCATCGTCGCGGCTGTAGTCGCGATAGAGCATGCTCGCCACCGCGTCGATGCGCAGGCCATCCACGTGGAAACGCTCCAGCCAGGTCAGCGCGCTGCCGATCAGGTACTGCGCCACCTCGCGGCGGCCGTAGTTGTAGATCAGCGTGTGCCAGTCATGATGAAAGCCCTCGCGCGGGTCGGCGTGCTCGTACAGCGCCGTGCCGTCGAAACGCACCAGCCCATGCGCATCGTCGGGAAAATGCGCGCCCACCCAATCCACGATCACGCCGATGCCGGCCACGTGGCAGGTGTCCACGAAGCGCGCGAAGGCGGCCGGGCTGCCCAGCCGCGAGGTGGGCGCATACATGCCCAACGGCTGATAGCCCCAGGAGCCGCCAAAGGGATGCTCGCTCACCGGCAACAGCTCGATGTGGGTGAAGCCAAGCTCCTGCACGTAGGGCACCAGCGTATCGGCGAGCGCATTCCAGTCCGTATCGCGGCCAACCGCATGCTGCCAGGAAGGCGCATGCACTTCGTAGATGGAAATGGGTGCTGCCGGGCCCTGGCTTTGCTGTCGGCGCGCCATCCAGTGCGTGTCGTGCCATTTGATGCGCGAGGGATCGGCCACCACCGATGCCGAGGCAGGCGGCCGCTCCATCTGCTGGGCGTACGGGTCGGCCTTGAGCGGCAGCAGGTGTCCGCGGCGATCGAGCAGCTCGTACTTGTAGCGGGCGCCGGTTTCGACGCCGGGCACGAAGATCTCCCACACGCCGGCCTGGTGGCGCAGTCGCATCACATGCCGGCGGCCATCCCAGCCGTTGAAGTCGCCGACCACGGAAACGCGCTTCGCGTTGGGCGCCCACACCGCGAACCGCACGCCATCGACGCCCTCGATCGACATCACGTGGGCGCCGAGTACCTGTTCGGGATGAATCAGCTGGCCCTGATGAAACGCCTGCAACGTCGCGTCATCGAGCAGGGTAGGGAAGGCGTAGGCGTCGCGGCAGCGCTGCATGTGCCCGGGCCATTGCACGCGCAGCACGTAGTGCCCCGGCGGATGCGTGCCTTCCGCCACGAAGATGCCGGGGGGACGTTCGCGCGCCGTCGCCCATTCGCTGCCGTCCTGGCATTCGACGATGACCTTGCGCGCGCCGGGCAGGCATGCGCGCACCACCCAGCGGTCGCCATGCCGGTGCGGACCCAGCCAGGCGAACGGATCGGTGTGTTGGCCTTCGGCCAGGTGGGCCAGTTTCGACGCTTCGGTGCTCGCTTCGGATGTCATGGCGGTTGCGGAGCCCAACGCCATGGTCAGGCCGCCGCCGGTTGCGCCATGGCCCTTCCGTACAACGCGCTGTACTTCCGCGCCGAGTGCTCCCAGCCGTGCTTGAGCGCCATCGCGGCGTGGCGCATGGCGCTCATCAGCTCCGGCTCGTCATGGATGCGGAAGGCGCGCGCCAATGCCTTGCGCAGCTCCGATGCGCACGAGTCGGCAAACAGCAGGCCGGTGACGCCATCCTCGATGGTGTCGACCAAGCCGCCCGTGGCGTGCGCAATCGGCAGGCTGCCATAGGCCTGGGCGTACATCTGGCTGAGGCCGCAGGGTTCGAAACGCGAAGGCATCAGCAGGAAATCGGAACCGGCGAACATGCGTCGCGCCACCGCCTCGGTAAAGCCGATATGGGCCGCGATGCGTCCGGGGAAGCGCCGCGCCAGCCGCCGCACGGCCGCTTCCATGTCCGCGTCGCCGCAGCCGATCAAGGCGAGCTGGCCGCCGGCGCGCACGATCTGCGCGCCCACCTCGCACACCAGGTCGATGCCCTTTTGCGCCACCATGCGCGCCACGAAGGCAAACAGCGGACCCTTGTGTGGCTCCAGTCCCATCTCGGCGCACAGCGCCAGGCGCGCGAGTCGGCGAATGCTGTCGGGGTCGCGATCCGGGGCGAGCGGAAGCGCGGGGTCGCGCTCGATGTTCCAGCTGTCGTCGATGCCATTGACGATGCCCACCAGCCGGCCCTGCGACGCGCGACGATGCAGCATGGCGTGCATGCCCATGCCTTGCGACGCCTGCGTGATCTGCTGCGCGTAATGCCCGCTCACCGTGGTGAGCATGTCGGCCTGCAGCAGGCCCGCGCGCAGGAACGAAAGCTGGCCGTGGTAATCCGCATCGCCCGCCCAGGACGGAATGCCCAGGCTTTCCTTGAGTTCCAGCGGAAACAGGCCCTGGTGCGCCAGGTTGTGAATGGTCAGCAGGCAGGGCGTGGCGTAGCCGTGCCAGCGCAGGTAGGACGGCGCCAGCGCGGTGGGCCAATCGTTGAGATGCAGCAGGTCAGGGCGCCAGCCCAGCCCGGCGCTGCCCGCGCCGATCTGCGCCGCGGCCATGGACAGCAGCGCGAAGCGCACGGCGTTGTCGCCCCAGTCTTCGCCGCTGGGAGACAGGTAAGGCGAGCCCACGCGCTCGAACAAGGATGTTTCCCGCACCACGTAGATGCCCAGGCCATCCTCCGTGCAACCGCGGCCGATGCGCGCGGCCGGCAGGCCCGCGACCGGGCGCGTCCAGCCTTCCCAGCGCAGGCCGCGGATATTTTCCAGCACCGACGGATATCCCGGGACCAGCACGCGCACGTCGTGCCAGCGGGACAGCGCGCGCGGCAGCGCGGCGGCGACGTCGCCAAGTCCGCCCGTCTTGACGAAGTCGGCGATTTCCGTGGTGACGAAAAGCGCGGACGAGCCACCGCGACGCACGTCGGCGATGGGGCTGGCGCGAAGCGCCGGGCTTCGCCGCGCGGCGCTCCGGTCGGGTCGCGTGGAACGCGTGAGTAGGGCCTGTTTCATCGAAGAGTTCTCGCGCCGGCAGTCGTGTCCTGCGGGCTGTCGGTGATTGCGTGGGCGAAACGCGATGCGGCTTTTGGCATGCAGCGCTGATGAGCCACGTTAGGAATCGGCGCATCAACGACGCGTCGAAAAGATGTACACGCATGGCGATTTCTTCGCCTTCGCCGAAGGCATCCGCGCGGCGCAGTGTCAACGCGAACGTGTCGCGAAGCGTGCGCCCTGGCGATGCGCATGCCGATGCTGGTCACGCGAGCGAAGCCTTTGCGCTGCCCGCATGAAGACGACATGACAGGCACGGCATATTCACATCTGCCTGACGCGGCCATGGCTGTAGTTCAGCGACAGCAACGGAACAACCCGGTGAAGGCATGGCAAGACCCAAACGCGGACCTGGCGCAGGCTCGGTGATCATGATCGACGACGACGAGGTCCTTGCGCGGGCTGCCGGCGATTACCTGGAGATACAGCAGTACAGCGTGGACTACGCGTATGACGGCATCACCGGATTCCATCTCGCCGGAAGCAATGAGTACGACGCCATCATCCTCGACGGCTCCATGCCGGGCATGGACGGCATCGAGGTATGCCGGCGCCTGCGGCGCGAGAACAAGAGCTCCGCGCCCATCCTCATGCTCACCGCCCGCTCCGATCTGGACGAGAAGGTGAAGGCGTTCGACGCCGGCGCCGACGACTACCTCTGCAAGCCTTTCGACCTGCGCGAGCTCAACGGGCGTCTCAAGGCCCTGATACGGCGCGCACGCCAGCGGGTGTCGCAGAACGTGCTGCGCGTGGCGGACCTGGAATTCGACACCGGTACGCTGATCGTGCGCCGCGCCGGCCAGTCGATCACGCTCACGCCGGTCGCGCTGCGCATCCTGGAGGTGCTGATGCGCGAATCGCCCAAGCTGGTGACGCGCCAGCGCATCGAGCACGAGGTATGGGGCGAGAACCTGCCGGATTCGGATACCTTGCGATCCCACCTTTACGCACTTCGCTGCGCCATCGACAAGCCGTTCGGCCGGCCGCTGCTGCACACCATGGCCTCGTACGGCTATAGGCTTTGCGATCTGTCGAACTAGAGTTTCGACGCGATCCGCGTTGCCTCATCTTGTGTTGAATAGGCAAGCGGACGCGACCATGCGCGGCTAACGACACGGCCCGCGCGCTTTCACAAACATGCAGACACGTTTCATGGCGGTCTGACGCCGGGCCTCACGGCGATTGGTCAAGCTGCTCCCGTGATCGCGATGCGCACCGCGATCGCACTCCTTTCCCCGGGTGCGCTTGAGGTAACGACATGGCTAACACGAACCAGGGCAATCGCGGTGGCGATCACGCCTCCCACGAGCAGCACGTCAAGGCTGGCCAGCAGAGCCACAAGAACGACGACAACAAGCAGGCGGGCTCCAGCCAGGAATCCGGCGGGCAGCGCGGCGGAAGCCACGAGCAGCATGTAAAGGCAGGCCAGCAGAGTCACAAGAACGACTGACTTCTGAACCACTGACTTTCGGGCGGCTCCGCGGAGCCGCCTCGTCTTTTTTCGCCAGCAGACGGCGTTGCGTTCAACCCGGATCCACCGTATGTCACGCGCACTCGACCGGATATGCATCAACGCCCTGCGTTGCCTGTCGATCGACATGGTGCAGAGGGCCAACAGCGGGCATCCCGGCCTGCCGCTCGGCGCGGCGCCAATGGCTTACGTGCTGTGGACGCGCTGGCTGAAGTTCCATCCGGGCAATCCGCAATGGTTCGACCGGGATCGTTTCGTGCTGTCCGCTGGACATGGCTCCGCACTGCTCTACAGCCTGCTGTACCTGACCGGTTATGCGCTGACCCTCGACGACCTCAAGTCGTTCAGGCAGTGGGGCAGCCGCACGCCCGGGCATCCGGAGCGCGGTCACACGCCGGGCGTGGAAGTCACCACGGGACCGCTGGGGCAGGGCATGGCGAACGCCGTGGGCATGGCGATGGCGGAGGCGCAGTTGGCCGCCCGCTACAACCGCGCGGGCCACGCCGTGATCGACCACTGCACCTACGCCCTGGTCAGCGATGGCGACCTGATGGAAGGCGTCGCCGCCGAGGCGGCCTCGCTGGCCGGGCATCTCAGGCTCGGCAAGCTGATCTGCCTTTACGACGACAACGCCGTGACGCTTTCCGCCGGCACGGACATGGTGTTTTCCGAAGACACGCGACGGCGATTCGAGGCCTATGGCTGGCACACCGTTCGCGTGCGTGATGGCAACGACATCGCCGCGATCGATGCCGCGCTTGAGGTCGCACGCGCGAAGCATGGGCGGCCCAGCCTGATTATCGTGCGCACCCATCTGGGTTATGGATCGCCCGAGCAGGACAAGTTCAAGGCGCACGGCTCACCGCTCGGCGCGGAGGGCGTGCGAAGGACGAAGATGAAACTGGGCTGGCCGCTGAAGCCCGATTTCTGGGTACCCGACGAAGCGCTGGATCACTTTCGCCAGTCGCTGGCGCGCGGCGCGGAGTGGGAGTCGTCATGGCAGGCCAGAATGAGCGCCTACGCCGATGCGTTTCCCGCGCTGCATGAAGAGTTGCAGTCCTTGCTGCGCGGCGAACTCGCTGAGTCGTGGGACGCGGATATCCCTTCGTTCTCGGCCGATGCCAAGGGCATGGCCACGCGCGAGGCGTCCAGCAAGGTGGTGAACGCCTTCGTCGCACGGACGCCCGAACTCACCGGCGGCTCCGCCGATCTGGATCCTTCCACCAAGACGACATTGAACGGGCAGGGCGACTTCAATCCACCGTCCACGAAGGCGGCGGACCAACAGGGCTCGGATGCGGCGGGCTGGTCGTATCGGGGTCGCAACCTGCATTTCGGCGTGCGCGAACACGCCATGGCCGCCATCGTCAACGGAATCGCCGCGCATGGTGGCCTGGTGCCGTTCGGGTCCACCTTCCTGATCTTCTCCGACTACATGCGCCCGCCGATACGGCTGGCGGCGCTGATGGGCCTGCACGTCATCCACGTCTTTACCCACGACAGCATCGGCCTGGGCGAGGACGGTCCCACGCACCAGCCGGTGGAGCAGCTGGCCAACCTGCGCGCCATTCCACGCCTCATCACCATCCGTCCTGCCGACGCCAACGAAGTGGCGGTGGCATGGCGCGTCGCCATGGAAACGCGCGAGCAGCCGGTGGCTCTCGTGCTCACTCGGCAGAACGTACCCACCCTGGATCGGGAGCAGCTTGCCTCCGCGGATGGTTTGCGCCGTGGCGCCTACGTGCTGCGCGATGCACCCGACGGCACGCCGCAACTGATCCTTGTCGCTTCGGGTTCCGAGGTCTGCCTGATCGTCGAGGCGGCGGAACGGCTGCAGGAGGACGGCGTGGCCGTGCGCTGCGTGTCCATGCCGAGCTGGGAACTGTTCGAGTCGCTGCCGCAGTCCGAACGCGACGAGGTGCTGCCTCCCTCCGTGCCCGCGCGCCTGGCCGTTGAACTGAGCGTGCGCCAGGGCTGGGACCGATACATCGGCCCCGCCGGTGACATGCTCGGCATCGAGCGCTTCGGCGCGTCCGCCCCTGCGGATGTGCTGCTGAAGGCCTATGGCTTTACCGTGGATGCGATCTGCGACAGGGCCAGGGCCTTGCTGGAGGCGCGATAAGGCTGGGCTGCCGTTGTGACGGCGTGTCGCCTCAAGGCGGCGCGGTCGGGAACCACAGCGTGAAGCGCGTCGTGCCACTGGGCTCGCTTTCCGCCGTCACGCGCCCGCCGTGAAGGTCCAGGATGCTGCGCACGATCGACAGGCCCAATCCCGCGGAGTGGGCCGAATCGCCGCGCGCGCGGTCGACGCGGTAGAAGCGGTCGAACAGCTTGTCCAGGTGCTCCGGGGCGATGCCGTCGCCCGGGTTTTCGACCAGGATGCGTATCGCCCCTGGTGCTTCCTCCACCCGCACGTCGATGGCATGGTGTCGCGGGGTGTAGCGCAGGGCGTTGGAAAGCAGGTTGCCCACGGCGCGGCGGAAAAGATCGCGATCCGCCAGCAGGCGCGCATGACCGGCGACGCGGATGTCCACCTCGGCATCGGCCGCGATGCCCTCGAAGTAATCGCCGATGAGCTGCAGCTCGTCGCCCACGTCGAACACGCTGCGCTGCAGGGCAAACTGGGGGCTCTCCGCCCGCGCCAGGAAAAGCACGTTCTCGATCATGCGGCTGACGCGGTCGCACTCCTCGATGTTGGAGCCGAGCAGGGCCTGGTATTCCTCCGAGGTGCGCGGCCGCGTCAGGGCCACTTCGTTGGTGCCGCGCAGGTTGCCGATGGGGGTGCGCAAGTCGTGGGCCAGGTCCACGGTGAATCGCCATACGCGCGAGAAGCCTTCCTCCAGCCGGGAAAGCATGTCGTTGAGCGTGGCAGTCAACGCATGCAATTCCGGCGGCGCGTTGCTCGCCGACAGCCGCGTGCCCAGGTTGTGGGCCGATATGGTGGCCGCCTGGCCGGCCAGTGTTCTCAGCGGCCGCAGCGCCTGCCGGATCAGCAGATAGCCCAGCAGGATGGCCGCAGCCATGCCGGCGAGAAGACGGCGCACCATGTCGCGCTGGTAGTGCCGCAACAGCAACTGCCGATCGGCCAGCGAGCGGGCGACGATGATGGTGATGAGCGTGCCGTCCTGCAGTTTCCCGGCGGCGGCCATGCCGCGCACGGTATCGCCGTGCGTATCGCGTAACGACTCGAGCATGGTGGGCACGAGTCGCTGGTCGGGCGCGATGGTGTCCGGAAAGGCGAGGGGAAGATGCAGCGGGTTGTGGTCGACCAGGGTTTGTCCGTCGCTGCCGGTGATGCGCAGTGCGTTGCTGGCGTCGCCCAGCACGCTGATCACCAGGCGATCCTGATGCGCCACCAGGTCCGGCAAGGCGGCGAACTCGCCCGCCAGCCGGCGCAGGTGGCGCGCGGACAGCACAAGATTCGTTTCGTCCTGCTCGATGATGCGCTGCGATGCGGCCTTGAACAGCAGCACACCCACCAGGGCGAAGCTCGTCGTCGTCACCAGCGTGAAAATAAGGGTGAGCCGCGCGGTGAGCGAAAGCGTGCGCATCACGCGTCCTCGCGCTCGTCGTCCAGCACGTAGCCCATGCCGCGCACGGTGTGGATGAGCTTGACGCCGTAACCCTCGTCCACCTTCGCGCGCAGCCGCCGGATGGCGACCTCGACCACGTTGGTGTCGCTGTCGAAATTCATGTCCCAGACGTAGGAGGCGATCTGCGCGCGGCTCAGCACCTCGCCGCGGCGCCTCGCCAACAGTTGCAGCAGGGAGAATTCGCGCGGCGTCAGGTCGATGCGCTGTCCGTTCCGGCGCACGCGGCGGCGCACGGCATCGATCTCCAGGTCGCCGATGCGCATGTGTTCGATGTCCCGCGGCGGTCCACGGCGGAGCAGGGTGCGGATGCGTGCCAGCAGTTCGACGAAGGCAAATGGCTTGACCAGATAGTCGTCGCCGCCCAGCTCCAGGCCGCGTACGCGTTCCTCCAGCTCATCGACGGCGGTGAGCAAGAGCACAGGTACGTCCTTCTTCTCGCGCAACCGCCGCAGCACTTCCCAGCCATCCATGCCCGGCAGCATGACGTCGAGGACGAGCAGATCGTAATCCTCCTCCAGCGCCTGGTGGAGGCCGTCGATGCCATTGGCGACCACGTCCACGGTAAAGCCGGATTCCTCGAGTCCCTTCTTCAGGTACTCGCCGGCCTTCTTCTCGTCTTCGATCACCAGCAGGCGCATGGGGCCTCCCGTATTGCCTGGGCCGGATCATAGCCGCACGGCCCGGCGGAGCGTGATTACAGAATCGTCAGGAACCTGTCAGGGCCCGGCAAGCGCCCAAAACATAGGCTTTGCCGCGACCTGTCCTGGTGGTGGCGAGGTGACTCATGTGGATCGTTCAACTGGCGCTACGGCGGCCTTACACCTTCATTGTCGTGGCGCTGCTGCTCGCGGTGCTGGGGCCGTTGATGGTGCTGCGCACGCCGACCGACATCTTTCCCAACATCAACATTCCGGTGCTGAGCATCGTGTGGTCGTACAACGGCTTCTCCGCCGACGACATGGCCAACCGCATCACCACGCCCTATGAGCGCGCGCTGACCTCGGACGTGGACAACATCGAGCACGTGGAATCGCAGACGGTCAATGGCGTCGCCGTCATCAAGGTCTATTTCCACGAGGGCGCGGACATCAACCGCGCGATTGCCGAGGCGTCCGCCAATGCGCAGTCGATCCTGCGCGTTCTGCCGCCTGGGACGCTGCCGCCGCTGGTGATCTCGTACAACGCCTCGACCGTACCCATTCTGCAACTGGCGCTGTCCAGCCATTCGCTGCCCGAGCAGCAGCTGTACGACCTGGGCAACAACTTCATACGCACGCAGCTGGCGACGGTGCAGGGCGCGGCGATTCCGCTGCCGTTCGGCGGCAAGGTGCGCCAGATCATGGTGGACATCGACCCCAAGGCGTTGCAGGCGCATGGCCTGTCGCCGCTGGACGTGGTCAATGCGGTCAACGCGCAGAACCTGATCCTGCCGGGCGGCACGGCCAAGATCGGCGCGCTCGAGTACAACGTCAACCTCAACGCCAGCCCGACCTCGGTGGATGCGCTCAACCTGATGCCGGTCAAGGCCGACAGCGGCGGCGTGACCTATCTGCGCGACGTGGCCACCGTGCGCGACGGCTATGCGCCGCAGACCAATATCGTGCGAGTGGACGGTACGCGCTCGGCCTTGCTGCAGGTGGAGAAGTCGGGCGACGCCTCGACCCTGGACATCATCGGCAACGTCAAGAGCCTGCTGCCGAAGATCGCCGCCGGGCTTCCCAAGGCGCTCGACATCAAGCCCGTGTCGGACCAGTCGGTGTTCGTGAGCTCGGCGGTGCAGGGCGTCGTGCGCGAGGGCCTGATCGCGGCGGGACTCACGGCGCTGATGATCCTGCTGTTCCTGGGCAGCTGGCGCTCCACGCTCATCATCGCGATCACCATTCCCTTGTCGGTCATCACGTCGTTGATGGTGCTTTCGGCGCTCGGGCAGACCATCAACATCATGACGCTGGGCGGGCTCGCGCTGGCGGTCGGCATCCTGGTGGACGATGCGACGGTGGCCATCGAGGCGATCAGCCACCAGCGCGACCTGGGCAAGGACTTGAAGGACGCCATCCTCGATGCCTCGGGCCAGATCGCCGTGCCGACGCTGGTGTCCACGCTGTCGATCTGCATTGTCTTCCTGCCGATGTTCCTGCTCTCCGGCGTCGCGCGCTATCTCTTCGTGCCGCTGGCGGAGGCCGTGGTATTTGCCATGCTGGCCTCGTATTTCTTCTCGCGCACGCTGATCCCGACGCTGGCGATGTACATCCTGCGCAGCGAGCGCGCCGCCACTGCAGGCAGCACGCGCTGGCGGGGCGTCCGCCGCTTCCAGCAGCGCTTCGACCAGGGTTTCGAGCGGCTGCACGGCCGCTACCAGCTGGCCCTGCGCAGCGTGCTGGCGCATCCGCGCCGCATGGCGGTGGTCTTTGCGCTGGTCTGCGCCGGCTCACTGTCGCTGGTGCCGCTGCTGGGTCAGGACTTCTTCCCCACCTCCGACACCGGCGAGATCCGCCTGCACATGCGCGCGAAGACCGGCACGCGCATCGAGCAGACCGCGCGCCTGGTGGATCAGGTGGAGCAGGGCGTGCGCTCGGTGATTCCGGCCACGGAGCTGTCCGGCGTGCTCGACAACATCGGCCTGCCGGTGAGCGGCATCAACATGACGTATGACTCCTCCCTGCCGGTGGGTTCGGCGGATGCGGACATCCTGATCACACTGAAAGCCGATCATCGCCCGACGGCGGACTATGTCACCGCGCTGCGCCTGCGCCTGAACCACGATTTCCCCGGCGTGACGTTCTCCTTCCTTCCTGCGGACATCATCAGCCAGACGCTGGATTTCGGCCTGCCGTCGCCCATCGACGTCCAGGTGGTGGGCAACGACAAGGCGGGCAACCGCAAGGTGGCGGAGCAGTTGCTGGCCAGCCTGCGCCATGTGGATGGCGTGGTGGATCCGCGCATCCAGCAGCCCGACGATGCCCCGTCGATCAATGTGGACGTGGATCGCACCAAGGCGATCCAAGCGGGTTTCCAGCAGCGCACCATCGCGCAGGATCTGCTGATCGCGCTGTCTGGCAGCTCGCAGACGTCGGCCAATTTCTGGCTGAATCCCAAGAACGGCGTGAGCTATCCGCTGGCGACGGAGGCTCCGCAATACGACATCGACTCGCTGCAGGCGTTGAGCAACATTCCGTTGTCCACGAGCGGCGCGGGCGTTGCGCAGGGCATTCCGCCCATTCTCGGTTCGCTGAGCACGCTGAGCCGCGCCACGCAGGACGCCGTGGTGTCCCACTACAACGTGCAGCCGGTGATCGACATCTTCGCCGGCGTGCAGGGGCGCGACCTGGGCGCCGTGGCGGCGGACGTGGACCAGCTGGTGGCGAAAGCGCGTGCGTCGCTCCCTGCTGGATCCAGCCTGGTGGTGCGTGGCGAAGTGCAGACCATGCACGCGTCGTTCCAGGGCTTGATGCTGGGGCTGATCCTGGCGGTGCTGCTGGTCTACGCGCTGATGGTGATCAATTTCCAGTCGTGGATGGACCCGCTGATCATCATCAGCGGCCTGCCGGGCGCCATGGCCGGCATGGCATGGATGCTGTTCGTGACGCGCACCACGATCAGCGTGCCCGCGCTGACCGGCGCCATCATGTGCATCGGCATCGCCACGGCCAACAGCATCCTGGTGGTGAGTTTCGCGCGCGATCGACTGGCGGAAGGGGCCACGCCGTTGCGCGCAGCCTTCGATGCGGGAAAGACCCGCTTCCGCCCGGTCCTGATGACCGCGCTGGCCATGCTGATCGGCATGCTGCCGATGGCGTTGGGCCTGGGCGACGGCGGCGAGCAGAACGCACCGCTGGGACGTGCGGTGATCGGCGGCCTGCTGTTCGGCACGGTGGCCACCCTGGTGTTCGTGCCGGTGGCGTTCTCGGCCGTCCATGCATGGCTGGCCCGTCGCGCGCGCCACGCCGTTCCGCTCCTTCCTTCCCACGATCCGGTGTCCTGACGGAGAGCCATCATGTCCTTCTTCCATTTCGTGCCCGGCAAGTCACGCCTCGCGCTCGCCATTCCCTTCATTGCCGTCGGAGCGGCGCTGGCCGTCGGCGGATTGCCACGGCTTTCCGCCCGCACTCTGGTCAACCGGCAGACGGCGGCGCTGAGCGTGCCCACCGTGGCGACAGTGATGCCGGAGCGTGCTACGGGTAATGGCACGCTGGTGGTGCCCGGCGACATCCAGGCTTTCCAGGAGGCCAATATCTATGCGCGGACCAGTGGCTACCTGGGGCAGTGGTTCTTCGACATCGGCTCCCACGTGCACAAGGGCGACCTGCTGGCGCGCATTGATGCACCGGAAGTCGATGCGCAGCTGGCGCAGGCGCAGGCCGATGCGGCCACGGCGTCCGCCAATTACCAAATTGCCAAGGTAACGGCGGCGCGCTGGCAGGAGATGTTGAAGAGCAACGCCGTCTCGCAGCAATCCAGCGAAGAGAACGTAAGCAGCATGAAGGCCCGGCAGGCCACGCTGGCCGCCGCCCAGGCCAACGTCAGCCGGCTGCAACAGCTGCAATCGTTCGAGAAGGTCTACGCGCCCTTCGACGGCACGCTCACCGTGCGCAACGTCGACGTGGGCGCGCTGATCGACGCCGGCAACGGTGGCGCGCCGGCGGCGCTGTTCCGGCTGGTGGAAACGGATCGCATGCGGGTGTTCGTGAACGTGCCGCAGGACGACGCCGCGGCGATTGCCGTCGGCGCGGAAGCGACATTGGCATTGCCGCAATATCCGGGCCGCATCTTCAAGGGCACGGTGGCGCGCACGTCGGGTGCCATCGATCCGGTGAGCCGCACGCTGCGCGTGGAAGTGGACTTGCCCAATCCCGATGGTGCGTTGCTCCCCGGCGCCTTCGTACAGGTAAGCCTGTCGTTGGATGCCGGCGCGGGGCAGGTGTCGCTGCCCGCGAACGCGCTGCTGTTCCGGCCGTCCGGCGTGCAGGTGGCGACCGTCGACGGCAAGAACCAGGTGCGGCTAGTGCCTGTCACGCTGGGGCGCGACTTCGGCACGCGCGTGGAAATCCGCACGGGATTGCACGGCGATGAGAAGGTCATCGTCAATCCCGGGGATGCCATCGCCAATGGGCAGCGCGTGCAGGTCAATCCACAACCCTTGAACGCGGCTTGAGCCTGGAGGACAGGGACATGCAAATGACGTTTACTTCGCAGCTTGCGCGTGGATGCGCCCTGGCGCTCGCGCTTGCACTGATGGCGGGCTGCTCGACCGGGCCTGCGTATGTGCGGCCATCGATGGACGTGCCGAATCAATTCAAGGAAGCCGATCGCCTGGCGCCCGGCTGGACACCGGCCCAACCGGCGGATGCCGCGATACGCGGCGCGTGGTGGCAGCTGTTCGGCGATATCACCTTGAACGGGCTCGAGGCGCGGGTGGACGCCGGCAACCAGGACATCGCCAAGGCCGTGGCCGCCCTGGAGCAGGCGAAGGCCGAGGCGGGCGTGGCGCGCTCGGCTTACTACCCCACGATCACCGCAGGCGTGGCGGCCAATCGCAACCACACCTCGCAGAATGTCGTCGGCCGTTCCCTGGCTGGAAAAACCGTGTCCGACTTCAGCGGCGGGCTGGACGTGTCGTGGGAGCCCGACCTGTTCGGGCGCATCCGTCATCAGGTGGATGCGGCGACGGCGCGCTACCAGGCCAGCCATGCGGACCTGGCTTCGGTGCGACTGGCGATGCATGCGGAGCTTGCGCTGGACTACGTCGACCTGCGCAATGCGGACGCGCAGGCCGCGCTGCTGCAGCAGACGGTGGATGACTACCGCCATGCACGCGATCTGGTGCAGGTGCGCGTCAAGGGCGGCATCGCCTCCCGGTCGGATCTTGCGGAAGCGGAAACGCAGTTGCAGATGGCGCAGGCGCAGTGGGTCGATCTCGGCGAAAGCCGCGCGCACTACGAACATGCCATCGCCACGCTGGTGGGCGTGCCTCCGTCTGCGCTGAACCTGCCGGCATCCACCGCGCCGATGGCATTGCCTGCCTTGCCCGTGGGCGTGCCATCGACCTTGTTGCAGCGACGGCCCGACATCGCAGCGGCGGAGCGCCGCGTCGCCGCCGCCAATGCGGATGTGGGCGAGGCGACCTCCGCGTTCTTTCCTGACCTGCTGCTGTCGGCCACCGGCGGTTTCGAGGCATCGAACTTTGCGCAGTGGGCCGCGCTGCCCAGCCGGTTCTGGGCCATCGGCCCCGCGCTGGTGGGCACGATTTTCGATGGCGGCCGTCGCAAGCAGCAGCTCAAGTCGGCGCAGGCGAAAGAGGATGCGGCCGCGGCGGACTATCGGCAGACCGTGCTGACGGCCTTCCAGGACGTGGAAGACAACCTCGCTTCGCTGCGCGTGCTATCCGACGAGGCCAGTGTCCAGCAACGCGCCGTCGACGCCGCGCACCAGGCGGAAGTGCTCGCCATGACCCGCTACAAGGCCGGCGCCACCGATTATCTGGAGGTCGTGACGACGCAAGGCACCAGCCTCGCGCAGCGCCGCGCCTATGACGACCTGACGCGGCGGCAACTGGAAAGCAGCATCCGCCTGATCAAGGGCCTGGGTGGCGGTTGGCAGGGCGGCGATATGCCCATGACGGCGGCAGCCGGCTCGAGGATGAAGCCGCCGGTGGACGGCTAATCAGCGCTGTCGGGCGCACCTGAAGACCGCGGCCCGTTGGCGTATTCCCGTGATGAGCCGGAAAGACCTTTACGTTCCTTCCTCGCATGGGCCACCGCATTGTGAGGATGAAGGCTCTCCTCGTGGACGATGCGTATGTGAAAGTCGGCGATGCTGTCGTCCGCATCGAGCGCGTGCTGGACGCGCCGGGCGGCGTCCTCGCAGAACATCAGGTTGCGTCCGTTGGCCAGGGCGAAGGCCTGTTCGTCCTGGCGTTTGACGATCGTCTGCACCGGCGTCCCGAGCGACGCCTCGATGCGATCAATCAGCGCAGCCACATCCCACGCCGCGCCGCGAGCCGGGCGGATCCATACATGGGCGACACTGCGTTGCGCATGCGGTGTGGCGGGCATGCCCAGTTCGCTGCCCAGCCAGGCGGACGCGGCGCTGCCGGATATCTGGGCCGATGAAGAGAAATGCGCGTCGAAGTGCTGCCGGGCGACCTGTCTGGCGAGTGCCGCGGACGCGGGGCAGGTAGAGGAATAGGTGACGGTGGTGGCTACCGTGACGTCCAGGCCGCGAGGGCCCAGCGTGCCTTCGATGGTGACGGGATAGACGCGCCACCCGTGATGATCGCTGCGCAATGCCTTGCGGCGCAGCGCCTGCTCGAAACGCAGGCGCAGGCGGGCGCGGTCGGCCAGCTCGTGATGCGATTGCAGGAAGGCTTGCAGCAGTTGCTCCAGCGCGTGGGTATCGAAGGGCGTATCGCCCAGGTACTCATCGATGAGGCGATACAGCCGCGACATGTGGATGCCCCGCTGATCGTCGCGGAACAGGTTGACGAAGGCATCGACGTGGCCGATGACCTGCTGCGTCGAGCCATGGCCGGTGGCGACGCGCATGGGTATGAGGATGTCTTCCATGCCCACCCATGCCAGCGGTCCACTGGACGCGGAATCGGCGGCGACGTCGGGCATGAGGGAGAGCGGTTCGGCGATGTACTTCACATGGGCCCTGCTGGCGTGGAAGGTGATGCGTCAGCGCCGCGGCGCGCTGTGGACCTGGCCCAGCGCGCTGACGGCCGCCGCGGCGTCGACCTGTTGCGCGCCACCCACCATCCGGCTACTGCGCAGAAGCAGGTCGTGCATGTCATGGGCCTTTAGGTGCGGGGAGAGCGCGAGCAACAGCGCGACGATGCCGCTTACGTGCGCGGCGGCCATGGACGAGCCGGACGTGAAGTCGTAGGCGCCGCCGGGCTGGGTGGTCAGGATGTCGTTGCCCGGCGCGCTGAGCACGCCGGCCGGCGCAGGCGAGGCGTTGCTCACGCGCACCACGAGCACGCCGGGCGTGCTGTCGGGGAATCCGGCGTGGCTTCCATCAGGCGGCATGGCGGCAACGACGATGCGTTGCTGGCCCAGCAGCTGTTGCAGCAGCCGGTCCAGCAAGGGGTCGGGCGGCCCGCCCAGGCTGAGGTTGATCACGCGCGCATCGGTGTCGAGGATGGCGGCAAGCGCCTTGGCCAGCGTGAAGGTATTGCAGTGCGCGCCATCGGGGCTGTTGGCGGGATACCAGCAGGCCTTGTACACGCTGATGATGGCCCGTGGCGCGATGCCGACGATGCCGAGGTGGTTGTCGCCAATCGCGCCGATGATGCCGGCGACTTCGGTGCCGTGCGGGTCGCGATTGAACGCCGGGGCATTGCCATCCACTTCATTGCTGATGTCGTGGATGCGGCCTTGCAGATCGGGATGCGAAGTATCGACGCCGGTGTCGACGATGGCGATATGCACGCTGTCGCCCTGGCTCACGTTGTGGGCCACGGCGGCGTCCGTTTCGACGAAGCCGCGCTGCAGGTTGGCGTAGGGATCGTTGTAGGCATGCGCATTGCCCGGCGCCTGCGAATACACGCTGTAGTCCTGCAGCGGCTGCGCCAGCGCGACGCGATCGTCCTTGGCCAGCACGGCGAGCAGCTCGTCGCGCGTCATGCCGGGCGGCGGCTCGAGCACGATGCAGTACACGCTGAGCGCCTTGATGGGCCAGCCGGTCACCTCACGCCAGCCGTAGCGCTGGCGCATGGCATCGAGCGCGGAGAGGGCGCGCTGCCCCGCGCCGTAGTTCGCCGTGGGGATGTAGCCGAGCAAGGTGGAGCCGGCGTGTGTCGGCGGCGGATCCTGCGGGTTGGCGACGGCGAGCACGATGTCGCGCGCGCTGTTCATGGCGGTGACGGCGTTGCCGTTCGCGGCGGCTGGATCGGCCGCGCTCGCCGGTGGATCCGGACGCAAGGGTGCGCAAGCCCCCAGCAGGCTGGTGGCGAACAGGAGCAGCAGTACCACGTGCTTCATGGGTTGGCGGCGACGGGCTCGGCGAGGCGGATGCCGTGCGCGGCCCGCAGTTGTCGAAGGGCCGCGTCCCCGGTGGACGTGCGCGCGGGCATCACGGTGTAGGCGCCGACGTCATTGGGGCCATCCACCACCGCCAGCTGCAGCGAGTGCAGCAGGGTGTTCCAGTCGGCGAGCTTCATGTTGGTGTCGGGAACCACGCGGATCGCGCCGGCCATGGCCGGCTGGGCCGGGTTGCTCAAGGTGCGGTACGACGCGTGGTTGCCGCCGGACGACCACAGCTCCGCGCCAAGGATGCCAATGCCCACGGCCTGCACCAGCACCGCGGCCACCAGCGCGCGGGTGACCCAGCCGCCGGCGCGCGCGCGCGGCGCCGATGCCTCGGCTTCGCCCGCGTCGATGCGTCCCAGCAGCCGCTTGAGGCCGGCCTCGGGATCGAGCTGGATGCCGGTGGGAAGAGCCAGCGCCAGGCGCAGCCGGCTCTGCTGCGCGAACTCCTCCCGGCAGGCTTCGCAGCGCGCGAGATGGTCGGTGAGCCAGGCGCTTTGCTCCTGCGGGGCGCTGTCCTGCAATACCCAGGGCATGGCTTCCCACGCGCGGGCACAGTCCTGGTCGGTGTCTTTCGTCGACTTCATGGCACGCGGTTCTCTTTCGGCGTGATCGGTTCGCCTGCCAGTGCCGGCAGGATGTTGCGCAACTTCACCCTGGCGTGGAACAGCCGCGCCTTCACGGTGCCGACCGGGCATTGCATGATGGTGGCCACGTCGTCCAGCGTGTGTCCCACGCCATAGACCAGCTCCACCACCACGCGCTGATCGGCCGACAGGCGCTCCATCGCCTTGCCCAGCCAGTCGCGCAGTTCGCGGTCTTCGCCGGGGTCGAAGGCCGGGGTGCGGTCTTCCGGCAGGCCTTCCTCGTCCACGGGTTCGTCGCCGCGCTGGCGCAGGGCCTTCAGGCCGCAGCGGTAGGTGATGCCGATGATCCAGGTCGATACCCGCGAGTCGCCGTGGAAGGAGCCGGCCTTCTGCCACACGATCCAGAAGCAGTCGTTGATGACCTCTTCGATGACGTCGTTGCGGCGCGTGAGGCGGGAAAGGAACCGGCACAGCCGGCCGTGATAGGCCCGGTACAGCGTGGCCAGCGCCGCGCGGTCTCCTGCCGCCATGCGCTGGAGCAGCAGGCGGTCCGTCTCGTCAGCATCGATGTCGGCGTATTTCATGGCTGAGGCGAAGGCAGGGTGTTACCCGGTAAGTGCCCTAAAAAGCCCAAATGGTTGCCTAGGCTCAGAACGACCATGACACCGTCGCCACCCAGGGCGAGGCGGCCAGGTTGTCCTGGCGCAGGGTCGCATCGACGAAGACGCGGTCCACTTCCACGCGCCACGGACCCTGGCCCCAGATCAGCCCCAGGTGCCCGTATCCATAGGAGTTTACGCGGTTGCCGTGACGGTAGCGGTGGGTGCCGTACTCGTCGCCGTAGACCCGGTAGTAGGGCACCTGGGCCTGGGCGTAGCCCGCGCCTGCGGAAACGGCGAAGTGCAAGGGCAGCGGCCAGTGGAAGTCCGCGTCGACGGCGCCGCGCAGGCGGTGGTCGTCGCCGCCCGTGGGCGCCAGGGCGGCGACACCCAGGGTGAGCACGTCGCGGTAGAGCCAGTTGGCGCTGCCTTCGGCGCGGTTGAAGGCGCCGTGTCCACGGCCGGGATAGTCGTAGTACGCCAGGCCGGCGACAAGCTGCCAGTCCGCCCCGATGCGCCAGGCGCGGGACGCCTGGGCGAACGCTTCGGCGAGCGGCGCCGCGTCGCGCACCTCCGTGCTGGCGGCCACGCCCAGCGACCAGCCCGACGGCAGCGCCCAGGACGCCGCGCCCTGCACAATGGCCGTATCGGGGGTGATCGCCAGTCCGCGATCCACCAGTTGCGAGCTCAGGGCGACCGTGCCGCTGATCGTTCCCGATTGCGCACGCGTCGGCCACGGCAGGCACGCACACGCCAGCGCGATCGCGAGCGCGCATGGCCGCATGCGGGCATGGATAGCTGACGGGTCGATGCCTTGCTTCATCGGCGTCCCGGAATGCGGGCATCCGCGCGACGCGGAGCGGAACGCACCGCGGGCAGAGAGGGCCGGTTGCCGCTGGCAGTAGCGTGGCCGTGCAACATCGGTCCCAGGATTGATCCGCGTCGGTACCGCCCTAGGTTAGTGGGCGCAAGGGTCCGTGTATACGTGGATGCCTTGGCGCCCATCAGTGGTTCGACTGCAGGTACGCGATGAGATCGTCCAGCTGCCTGGCGTCGTCGAGCCCCGGGTACTTCATCTTGGTGCCAGGGTTGGCCTGCTTGGCCGGCTGGGACAGATACCAGTGCAGCTTGTCCTCGGTCCACACCCAATCGGCGTTCTTCAGCGCATCGGAATAACTGTAGTCGGCGATGCTGCCCGCATGGCGGCCCACGATGCCGAACAGGCTGGGGCCTTTCTTGTTGTGTCCTTGCCGCGTGGTGTGGCACTCGGCGCATTCCTGCTTGAATACGTCCGCACCGGCGCCGGCATCGCCCGCACGCGCGGGCAGGGCATGCGCGCCACAGCACAGCATCATCGTCATCACGGCGCCGCGCGCCGCTCTCCCCAGCTTGGGTTCAATCACGTCCAGGCTCCGTCGGGTGTCAGAACGCAACGCTTGCGCTCAAGGTAAAGGCATCGAGGTCTTTCGCTTGGGTCATGAGCGCACCCGGCGGCGCGCCGAAGATGTTGTCGCTCACGCCGTTGAAGCGCGTGAAGCGGAACCAGGTGGCGGCGATCTTCAGGTTCGCTTTCGAGGTGAACGAATCGTCCTTGCCGAACGGCGTCCAGTACAGGCTGATCAGGTTGGCCGTGCTGTCCGGCTTGCCGTAGGGCGGGTAGCGTGCCGGGTCCTGCGTGCCGGTGCTCACCAGGTGCGCCACCTGCAGGGCATAGCTCTGCTTGAAGGTGTAGGTCACGCTGAGCGTGCGGTCGTGCGCATCGCCGTGCGACTTGGCGACCAGCCCGTTGATGGTGGGCGCGCTGCCGTAGTCCCGCTGCTCCAGGATGTTCACGTAGCTGACCTGCACGATGTGCTCGCGATTGCCCAGGAACTGATACGTGAGGTCGTAGCCGAGGTCGGTGATGTCGTCGCTGCGCGCATTGCGCGGCAGCTGGCGCCGGGTGGTGAGCGCCACCAGGCCCGCGGAGAAGAACTGCCGCTTCATGTCCTTCATATAGGCAAAGCGGAAGTAGCCCGTGTCGCTGAGCTTGCCGGGGTCGCCGGAGACGTTGTAGCCCAGGTGATCCTGCACCGAGGTCGGCATGGCGTTGTAGCTGCCGATCTCGCCGTACCAGTTGTCGTCGTAGAGCGCATACACGCCACCGCCGATCACCCGGTTGTACAGCGAGTTGGGGCTGGACAGGTTCAGCAGCGTGCCGGATATGGCCGGCGGCCCGAGCGTCGACGCGTTGGGCAGGGCCGCGATGGGGTCGTCGAAGCCGGGGCTGTTGTTGACGCTCACGCCGATCACGGCGTCCTTGCCGGCGATCTTCAGGTCCTTGGCCACGAAGCGCAGGTCGAGGTTGCTGAGCTTGGTGCTGAATTGATCCTTGCCGTTGTTGTCCGTCTCCACCTTGACGAAGCCGCCGAGGTGGTCGCTGATGCGGCCGGCCAGATAGATGTCCGCTTCCGTGAGCTGCGTGGTGTTGTCGCCGCGCTCGGGCACCGTGCGCGTACCGATTAGCTGCGCCGCCACCGGAATCTTGGTGCCCTGGCCATCCGTGTCGGTATAGCCGTTGAGCTTGAAGCGCATGCCATAGGGCGTCAGCGCGGGACCATAGGCGCCGGCGTGGCAGTCCGCGCAGGCGGAGCCCGTCTGGCGTGCATAGGCCGGCACCGCATGCGCGCTGTTGCCGGCCATCATCAACAGTGCGGCGACGAGCGCACAAGCGGCGCACAATGGCCAATGGCGGGTCAGGGCAGACGGCATGAGATCTCCTGGTCTCGAAATATTCATCGGCGGCGGCGCGGCAGCATCAGGCGCAAGGTGCGATCGCGCAGCATGAAGTGATGCCACAGCGCGGCGGCGACATGCAGCGCGATCAGGGCAAGCAGCACCCAGGCGACACCCTGGTGCCAGTCGGTGAGGCGGTCGGCGAGGTCTTCGTCGCTGGCGACGATGGCGGGCAGCGTGAGTCCGAAGAAATGCACCGGCTTGCCTTGCGCATTGCTGAGCGCCCAGCCGAGCAGGGGCTGGACCAGCAGCAGCACATACAAGGCCAGATGGGTCGAGCCGGCGGCGAAACGGATCAAGGGCGACACCTTGCCCTCGACCGGCCAATGGCGCAGCCGCAGGCGCAGCGCCGCGCGCGCAAAGAACAGCAGCAGCACCAGCAATCCGAAGTGGCGGTGGCCTTCCAGCAGCCACATGCGCAGCGCGCGGCCGTCCACCTCGTCACGCAACAGGATGAGCGCGGCCGCCATCGCCAGGAACAGCGCCGTCAGCCAGTGCATGACCACCAGCGCGCGCGGGCGCTCCGGCAGCTCATCGCCCTGGGCGCCGCGCTCCATGGCGGATGCACGCGCGCCGTCGTCGCCTGTCGCCGATGGGCTCTTGTTCTGCCATTCCATGTACGAACCTCTATGCCGCGCCTCTGCGGTTCACGCGATCCGCGCGCCCATCGGTTCCGCAAGGGAAGGGATGGCTGCGAGAGGCAAGCCTGCGTTGTGGCGTGAGTGCCGGGTCCGCCCGGAAAGGTTGTGCGGACGCGTGGTCACAGGAAAGTGACGTCACGCAACCTTGTGCGCGATGGATGGCACTCAGTGCCTAGAGTCCCTGATGACGACTCCATCCGCCGGGCCGAGAGCATGGAAATCGAACGCGTTCAATTGCAGAAGCATGGGGACCACGGCGGCATGCTCATCGCCCTGGAACAGGACATCAACGTGCCCTTCGTGATCCGTCGCGTGTACTACATCTTCGCGACGCAGCGCGACGTGCATCGCGGCAAGCACGCCCACCGCCATCTGCACCAGCTGGCCGTGGCGGTGCGCGGGTCGGTGACCATCCTGCTCGACGACGGCTCGGGGCCGGTCGAGGTGGTGCTCAACGATCCGTCCCAGGGCCTGCTGCTTGGCTGCATGGTGTGGCGCGAGCTGTACGACTTCAGCGACGACTGCGTGCTGATGGTGCTGGCGGACCATCTCTACGACCCCGCCGACTACATCACCGATTACGACGTGTTCCTCAGCGAGGTGAAAGGCCTTGCCTATCCCGGTGGGCTGGTGGCATGCCAAAGCGTCTAGTCCTGATCGGCGCGGGCGAACTGGCGCAGATCGCCTGCGAATATTTCGAGCACGACAGCGACTACGAGGTCGCCGCTTTCAGCGTCGAGAGCCCCTACCTGAGCGAGACCGAGCTGGCTGGCCGGCCGGTGGTTCCGTACGAGCTGCTGGAGGCGCTCTATCCGCCGGCGCAGTTCGAGGCCTTCGTGGCCATTCCGGCGAGCCAGCTCAATCGCCTGCGTGCGCGGCTTTATCTGGACGCGAAATCGCGAGGCTACCGCCTGGCGACCTACGTGAGCTCGCGCGCCTTCGTGTGGCGCAACGCCGAGATCGGCGAGAACAGCTTCATCTTCGAGAACAACGTGATCCAGCCGTTCGTGCGCATCGGCAACAACTGCATCCTGTGGAGCGGCAACCACGTCGGGCATCGCACGGTGATCCGCGACCATGTGTTCGTGGCCTCGCACGCCGTCATCTCCGGCTATTGCGACGTGGGCGAGAGCAGCTTCATCGGCGTCAACACCACGTTCAACGACCACGTGAAGGTGGCGTCGGACAACGTGATCGGCTCCGGCGCGCTGGTTCACCGCGACACGGAGCCGGGCAAGGTCTACGTGGGCTCGCCGGCCAAGGCCGTGCCGGGGCGATCCAGCTTCGACGTGAGGCTCTGAATGCCCATGGCAACGTGGCGCAAGCACGGGCTGATCTTCGATACCGCGCGCCAGGGCGTGGGCGGATGGATGCGCCATTCGGCGCTCACGCCGACGCCCTGGCGCATGGACGAGGCGACCATCCGCGTCTACGCGGGTTTTCGTAACGATGAAGGCGTAAGCCGCATCGGCTACGTGGACGTGCTGGCGGAAGACCCGAGCGTGATCCTGCGCGTGAGCCGGCAGCCCGTGCTCGATGTGGGGCGAGGCGGCTGCTTCGACGACAACGGCATGATCCTGGGCGACGTGGTGGACGCGCCCGGCGGGCTTCATCTGTTCTATGTCGGCTTTCAACAGGTGGCGCGCGCCAAGTTCCTCGCCTTCACCGGGCTGGCCATTTCCACCGATGGCGGCGAGCATTTCGAGCGGGTGCAGGAGACGCCCATCCTCGACCGCGCGCCTGGACGCAGCACCATCGCAGCCGTGCACACCGCCATGTTCGATGGAGCCCAGTGGCGCCTCTGGTATGCGGTGGGCGACGACTGGGAATGGATAGACGGGCGGCCCTTTCCGCGCTACCACATCCGCTGCGTCACCACGCGCGATCTCACGGACATTCCCCGCGACGACCGTATCTGCCTGCTGCCGCGAAACAGCGAGTACCGCATTGGCCGCCCGCGCGTGTACCGGATGGGCGACGGCTACGCGATGCTCTTCACACGGGGCAACGTCACGGGTGAATACCTCCCGGGCATGGCTTTCAGCGACGACGGGCTCGCCTGGGTGCGCAGGGACGAAGCGCTGGACATCGGGCTTTCCCGTGACGGCTGGGACTCGCGCACGCTCTGCTATCCCGCCCTGATACCGCGCGGCGACGACGTGCTGATGTTCTACAACGGCAACGACATGGGACGGGATGGTTTTGGCGTCGCCGTGGCGCGCCAGCCCTTGTTCCAGGAGGCGGCCCATGCTTGAGGTTCGCCGCTACCAGCCGTCGGACGCCAAGGCCTGGGATGCTGTCGTGGAGCGTTCGCGCAATGGCAATTTCCTGCATCGGCGTGGCTACATGGATTATCACGCCGACCGTTTTGCCGATTGCTCGCTGCTGGTGGAGCGAGGCTCGGAGATCGTCGCAGTGTTTCCCGCCAACCTTCGCGACAACGTGGTCAGCAGCCACGGCGGGCTCACCTATGCCGGCCTTATCGCGACGCATGAACTGCGCACCGACGCCACATTGCAGGTGTTCGAGCTGATCGGCGAGCACTACCGGCGCAGCGGCGTCGAGCGCGTGATCTACAAGCCAGTGCCGCACGTCTTCCATGCGTATCCCGCCGAGGAGGATCTCTACGCGCTCCAGCGCGTCGGCGCACGCCTGAGCCGGCGAGATATCTCGTCGGTGATCCCGTTGCGCCGCGCCGCGGGGTTCTCCGCTACGCGCTGCAGGGCGATCCGGCGGGCCGAAAGCGCGGGCGTGAGCATCGGACAGGGGCGTGACCTGGCGGCCTTCCATGCCTTGCTGAGCGAGGTCCTGCGTCGCCACCAGGCCGTACCGACGCACAGCGCTGCGGAACTCTTCCTGCTGCAGTCGCGATTTCCCGGGCAGATCGTGCTGCATGAGGCACGCGGCGAGGGCCAGCTGTTGGCCGGGGTGCTGGTCTACGATTTCGGTCGAACGGTGCACGCCCAGTACATCGCCGCGTCGGAAGAGGGCTGGCGCGTCGATGCGCTGAGCCTGCTGCTTGGCGCACTGGTGAGCGACGTGTATGCCGAGCGCGGCTACTTCAGCCTGGGCATCTCCACCGAACAGGACGGCACCGTGCTCAACAGCGGCCTGGTGGCGCAGAAGGAATCCTTCGGTGCGCGCGGCGTCGTGCAGGACTTCTACGAGTGGGTACTGTGATGGAGGTGCCCTTCCTTTCGCTGCGCGACGTCAACGCGTGCTACGGCGACGAACTCAAGACGGCCGCGGCCAGGGTGATCGATTCCGGCTGGTACGTGATGGGTGACGAGCTGGCGGCATTCGAGCGCGAGTTCGCCGCTTACTGCGGCGTAGCGCATGCGCTCGGCGTGGGCAACGGCCTGGACGCGCTCGCGCTGATCCTGCGCGGCTACAAGGAGATGGGGCGGTTGCGCGATGGCGACGAGGTCATCGTGCCGGGCAACACCTTCATCGCTACCTTCCTTGCCGTGACGGCCAATCAGCTGGTGCCCGTGCCGGTCGAGCCGGATCCGTCGACCTTCAACATCGATCCGTCGCACGTCGAGGCCGTACTGAGCCCGCGCACGCGCGCGATCATGCCGGTGCACCTGTACGGCCAGCTGGCGGACATGGACGCCCTGGCCGATATCGCCCGCCGACGCGGCCTGCTGCTGATCGAGGACGCCGCCCAGGCACATGGCGCAAGCTGCGGCGGCCGTCGCGCCGGGGCCTTTGGCGGTGCCGCCGGCTTCAGCTTTTTCCCGACTAAGAATCTGGGCGCTCTGGGCGATGGCGGCGCCGTGGTCACGGCCGACGACGAACTCGCCGCGCGCGTGGCGGCACTGCGCAACTACGGATCGGAGGCGAAATACCACCACCTGTACCAGGGCCTCAATTCACGACTGGACGAAATGCAGGCGGCCCTGCTGCGGGTCAAGCTCGGCCATCTCGACGACGAGACGGCGAAGCGGCGGCACGTGGCGCGGCGCTATCGCGAGGGCATCCGCCACCCGCAAATCCTGTTGCCGGCGGTGCCGGCGGAAGAGGCGCACGCCTGGCACCTCTTCGTGGTGCGCTCCGCGCGGCGCGATGCGCTGAAGGAGCACTTGGCCGCCCATGGCGTGCAGAGCCAGGTGCACTATCCCGTGCCGGCGCATCGCCAGCCGGCGTATCCCTCGCTGCACGGCATCGAGCTGCCGCTGACCGATCGCTTGCACCGCGAGGTGCTGAGCCTGCCGATCAGTCCGGTGATGAGCGAAGATGCCATGGCGCGCGTCATCGATGCCTGCAATGCGTTCGGTTGTGCGCCATGAACATCGCGCGCGCCGGCATCTACGCCTCGATAGCCACGGCCGCCAAGCTGCTTGCCGGCCTGGTGATCGTCAAGCTGGTGGCCTGGATGGCCGGCCCCGAAGGCGTGGGGCGGCTGGGCCAGTTCATGAGCCTGATGTCGGTGCTGGCCGTGCTCGCTGGCGGCGGCATCAGTGCGGGCGTGGTGAAGTACGTGGCGGAGTATCGCGACGATCCGCACAGGTTGTCCCTCCTGCTGGGCGCCGCGCTGTGGTACGCGCTATGCGCATCGTGCCTGGTCGGCGTCATCGGCTTGCTGCTCAGCCGGCAGATCGCGGGCTGGCTGCTGGGCGACGTTCGCTACTGGGGCCTTGTCGTCGTGCTTGCCGCGGTGCAGACGGGCATTGCCATGGCGAACTACGTCCTTGCCGTGATCAACGGTTTCATGGACGTGAAGCGCCTGGCCTGCATCCAGGTATTGGGCTCGCTGCTGAGCGTGGCAGTGGCCTTGTGCTTGGCGCGCTGGCTGCAGCTGTATGGCGTGTTGCTGGCGCTGGTGGTCGGACAGCTGCTCGTGCTTGCCGTGGGGCTTCCCGCGTGGTGGCGCAGCCCGTACTTCAGTCGGCACATGCTGCGCCTGCGCTTCGACCGCGAGATGACGTGGCGGCTGGCCGCATTCTCCGTGATGACGCTGACCTCGGCGCTGCTGCCACCGCTGGTGAACATCGCCGTGCGCGATCATCTGGCCGCCCGGTTCGGGTGGGAACACGTGGGCTATTGGCAGGCGGTAGGCAAGGTGTCGGATGCCTATCTGCTGTTCCTCACCACGGCGATCAACGTGTACTACCTGCCCAAGCTGGCCTCGACGCATGCGCGCGAATCGCTGGTGGCGGAGCTTCGTCTGGCCTACCGCTACGTGATGCCGGCGGTGGTGCTTCTTGCCGTGGGCGTCTACCTGTGCCGCGGCTGGGTGACCCTGCTGCTTTTCAGCGATGGCTTCGCGGCGGCCAATGCGCTGTATGCGCCGCAACTGATGGGCGATGTCGTGAAGATCGCCTCCTTTGTGCTGTCGTACGTGATGCTGGCCAAGGCCATGACGGGCTTGTTCGTGGTGTCCGAAATCGTCTTCGCGATCAGCTACGTGCTGCTGGTGTTCCTGCTCACCGCGCGCTTCGGGTTGGTGGGCGCGATGTATGCGTTCGCGCTGAACTATGCGCTTTACCTGGTTTTCAACGTGATCGTCGTGCGGCGCTACCTGGGGGAAGTATGACGATGGACGGGATCGTGCCCGAGACAGGGCTTCCGCCGCTGGTGTCCATTCTGGTGCCCGCCTACAACCATGAACGCTTCGTGGAGCGTTGCCTGGACAGCGTGCTGGAGGAGCCGTATCCGGCGAAGGAAATCGTCATCATCGATGACGGCTCGACGGATGCCACCGGCCAGCGCATCGCCGACTGGATCGAGCGCCACGGCAGCGAAGTGCCGGTGGAATACGTGCGGCGCGGCAACAAGGGCATCGCCGCCACGCTCAACGAATTGGCCGCCCGCGCGCGCGGCGACTTCCTGCGCCTTGGCGCCAGCGACGACTACCTGCTGCCGGGCGGCCTGCACGCCCAGGTCGGCTATCTGCTGGCGCACCCCGGCAAGTGGGTGGTGATCGGCGATTCGCTGGTGGTGGATCGCAACGAACGGCTCCGGCACGGCAGCGCCATGCGCGACCTGCATCGCGCGGACAAGCGGCTGTACGGCACGGACGAAGGCATCCGCCGGGCGGTGATCACGCAATGGGCCATCGGCGGGCCGGTGACCCTGGTGCGACGCCGCGCGCTGGAGCGCGTGGCGGGATGGAACGAGGGCCTTCGATTCGACGACTGGGATTTCTTCCTGCGCCTGGCCGCGCACGACGCCATCGGCTTCATCGATCGCAACGTGTGCGCCTATCGCATCCACGGCGCCAACGTCAGCCGCACGCGCGACACGCGCACGCGCATCCACAACCTCATCGAGGCGCGTGACGTGGCGATCCGGCGCATGGGCATGTTCGAGGAACCATACCGCACGCTGCTGCTCGCCCAGTCGCATCATCTCGGCGCCAAGGTCGCCTTTCTGCAGCGGCGGCTGTGGGCCGTGGCGACGCATATGGCGGCGTATGCCTTGCTGACGCAGCTGTCGCGCATGCGCGGCGGGCCAACCCAGCGACTGGCCGAACGCACATGAGTCCGCTCCTGCGCCTGCCTTCGTTCTACCTGAGCCTGCCGCTGCTGGTGGCGTGCGGCCTGACGCTGCTCACCTACGACTTGCCGCCAGACTATATGGAAGGCCTGCTGCTGCTCGCCGCGGCAGCCGTGGCTATCCTCGCCGTGGATGTCTTCGTGGGCATTCGCCTGCCGCGCCCTGCGGCGTTTCTTGCGCGCGACTACACGGGAACGCGCGACGCCTTCGTGGCTCTGGTCTTCGCGGCGCTGATCGTCGTGTTCTGCCTGCTGGACCTGGCGCTGTTCCCGGTGCCGCTGTTCACCACGCCCAACGCCTACGCGAACATGGAAGGCGGCCGCGACCATATCCGGCACGTGTCGGACATGTGCTGGGTGCTGCCGCCCATCGGCCTGCTGTGCGCGCGCCAGCGGTGGCTGCGTGCCGCGCTGGTGGTGGCGGGCTTCGTCTTTCCCGTGCTGGTGATCGACCGCAACCGCATCTTCGCGGCGCTGTTCTCGGTGGCCCTGATCATGCTGTTGCGCCGTAGCGAGACTAAGGCGCTGCCGTGGAAGCGCGTATTGCTGCTGATTGTTGCCGGCACCACGGTGTTTTCGGTGCTTGGCATCCTGCGTTCGGGCACCCTGGATTACGTGACGCTTCCTTTCAGCGACCTGTACCGGGCTGCGCCGCAGGGCGTGAAATGGCTGCTGCTGTATGCCAGCGCGGGCCCGTACAACTTCTCCTCGATCCTGGCCAAGCACTACGCGGACGCCCATTTCCTGATCAACCAGCTGGTGCCGATGGCGGGCTCGATCGCCACGGCGGACACCGGCATTCCCCTGGACGCGAGCAACATCAATGTGGGCACGGAGTTCTTTCCGTTCCTCATGGCGCTGGGCCCGGTGGGCGCCATCGGATCCATGGCCGCGCTCTACCTGATGCTGCTGTGGAGCGTGCGCCGCGTGCAGCCCACCGTGCCGCTGTTCGGCCTGCTGATCTTCCTGCGCGTGTCCTACACGGCGGTGATGGCGCCCTTCGCGCCGCAGGCGTTCACCTGGACCAGCTTCGGTTTCATCGCGCTATGCCTGCTGCTGCAACTGGTGGCCGCGCTGCTGCCGGATGGCCGCGCGCGGGACCAGACGCCAGGCGTGGCCGCCGGCCACGGCGCCACTTCATCCATCCATTGACGAGCCAGGATCATGCAACGAGACGAAGTTTACGTAGTGGACGTGTGGCGGATCCTGCTCCGCGAGTGGGTTTGGTTTGTCGCGGGCATGCTGCTGGTGATCGCGGCGGTGGCAGGGTTCACCCGCATGGCGCGGCCGCAATGGGAGGCCACGGGCTATATCCAGATCGGCCAGGTCGCGGGCGTTCCGCCGGGGCAGGACCCCAAGGTGGAGCCGCTGGCGCGCGTGCTCGAACGGCTGAAGTTCGAGCCGTTCCAGAACCAGGTGATGGCGCGCATCGGTATCCGGGACGATGCGCCGGAGGCGAGGCTTTATCGCAGGAGCATGAAACTCGAGCCGCTGCCATACGCCGGCCCGCTGGTGAAGTTCACGGTGCGAGGCTGGTCGCCGCAGCAGGCCAGGCAATTTGCCGAGGCCACCGTGGCGCAGTTGCAGGCGCTGCACCAGCAATTGCTGGCCCGCCCGCTGGCCATGACGCAGGCGCGATTGGGCGAAGTGCAGGCCGATCTCGACGTGGCCAGGAACCAGCGGCAGCAGTTGATGCTGACCGCTGCGCCGGACGCCGCGCACGGCAAGGATGCGCCATCCGCTGGCGCCGCCTCGCTGCTGCTGGCCACGACGGATACGGAGATTCACGGCTTGCAGCAGGCCAGGGGCGATCTCGCCCTGCGCCTCAGCCCGAACTATACGTACGACACCTCGTTGCTGTGGCCCGTCTATGTGCCGCGCGGGCCGGCGTTTCCGAATCTGCCCCTGCTGTGGGGCGTCGGCGTGCTGTTCGGCCTGGCGCTGGGCGCGTTCGCCGCCATCGCGCGGCATGCCATGCGACGCGCCAACGCACCCACGGTCGCGTTCAACCAAACGGACGATGCCGGGCACCTACCGACACATGGCGGTCATGGCGCAGCAGTGAGGCGCAATGCCGTCGCATCCAATCCGCATGCAGGTGCAGGAAGTCCATGATGGGGCAGGCAAGCCGACGTCCGCCGGAAGCATCCTTGAACGAGGCGCAGCTGCTCGACACGCAGCGCGCGTTCGACAGCGTTGCCGAAGACTATGACGGCCCGCGCGGCAACAACGAACTGATCCAGCGCATGCGCACCACGCTGTGGGACACCGTCTGCCGCGAAGTGCCCACCGGATCGCAGCTGCTGGACATCGGTTGCGGCACCGGCCTGGACGCCATCGAGTTCGCGAGGCGCGGGCATCAGGTGGTCGCCACGGACTGGTCGCCGGCCATGGTCGGCCGCACGCGGTCGCGCGCCGCGCTGGCAGGGCTGGAATCGCACGTGGTGGCCTTGCACCTGGGCGTGCAGCAGCTGGACCAGTTGAACGAAACGTTCGACGGCATCTACTCCAACTTCGGTCCGCTCAACTGCGCGCCGGATCTGCAGGCGGTGGCCGGGGAATGCGCGCGACTGCTCAAGCCCGGCGGCAAGCTGGTGTTCTCCGTGATCGGTCGCCTTTGCCCGTGGGAGCTGGGCCACTACGCGCTGCGCGGACGCTTCCGCCGCGCGGGCGTGCGCGGCACGCGCGGGCCGGCCGCGGTGAGCATGAACAAGCACACCATCTGGACGTACTACTACCTGCCGCGCGAGTTCTACCGCGCCTTCGCGCCGCTGTTCTCGCTGGAAAGCTATCGCGCGTTGAGCCTGTTCATGCCGCCGCCGTACCTGGTGCACTACTACCGCCGTCGCCGCCATTGGTACGAGCAGCTCGGCCGCCTTGACGACCATCTCGGTTCGCTGCCCTTGCTGCGCGACATGGGCGACCACTTCCTGATGGTCATGCGCAGGCGGTAAGGCGATGGCCGCGCGATCAGCACATAGCCATGCCGTCGTGTACGGCGCGACATGCCTGCGGCCGGATGGATGGTCGGGCGCGCCCTTGCGGATGCGCGACGGAGTGATCGCCGACGCCGAATCGAGCGGGGCGTTTCGCATCTACCTGCGCGATCACCTGGTCTTTCCCGGCCTGATCAACGCGCACGATCACCTGCACGTGAATGCCGTGCCGCCACTTGCCGCGACGGAAGTATTCGCCAACAGCTATGCGTGGATCGATGCGTTCCAGGCGCATTTCGACGATTCCGCCGTCAAGGCCGCGCTGCGGGTGCCCAAGGCGGTGCGCCTGCGTCACGGCGGCCTGAAGAACCTGCTGGCAGGCACCACCTGCGTCGCGCACCATGATCCCTGGCATGAGGCGCTCGATGCCGATGATTTTCCCGTGGCGTTGTTGCGCGACTACGGCTGGAGCTACGCGCTGGGCTGGCCTTCCTACGGGCCGCCTGTGCGGCAGAGTTTCGCGCAGACACCGGCCGACCGGCCGTGGCTCATCCATCTGGCCGAAGGAACGGATGCCGTCGCGCAGGCCGAACTCACGCAGCTGGACGCGCTGGGCTACCTGGCGCCGCACAGCATCCTCGTGCACGGCGTGGGCCTGCATGAGCAGGATATCGAGCGGATCATCGCGGTCGGTGCTGGGGTGGTGTGGTGCCCGCGCAGCAATCGGCGGCTGCTGGGTCGCACGCTGCATCCTCGGCGCCTCGCCGATGCAGGACGACTGGCGCTGGGCACGGACTCGCGCCTGAGCGGGTCGCGCGACCTGCTGGAGGAACTGCGGGACGTCGCCGATGGCGGCGAACTTCGTTCAACGCAGTGGCTGGACCTGGTCACCACCGATGCGGCGCGATTGTTGCGCATGCCTTTGCGCGGCAGCCTGCAAGCGGGCGCGCCGGCGGACCTGGTAATTGTCGAGGATCGCGGTGGCGATCCGATACGAAGCCTCGTCGGCATCGGCCGGGCGCAACTGCGCGCGGTGGTGCGCGATGGCCTGCCGCGCATCGCCGATCCGGACTTTGCGGAGTGGTTCGACGCGGCAGGCGTGGAGACCGTTCCCGTCATGCTCGATGGCCGCCCGAAACTGCTGGCGACATCGTTGGCGGACGCCGAGGTGATCGCGCTGGAACCCGGTCTTGAACAACTGCCTATACGTGGCGTCGCCGCCGTTCCGCGGGAGGCTTGCCACTGATGCTGCACACGCCGATGCTCGACCCCGCCGAGGCCTATGCGCTGTGGGCGCCCAGCTATCCGCCGCGCGCACACAATCCCGTGATGCTGGCGGAGGAGCGGGCCATGCTCGCGCTGTTGCCGCAAGACCTGAGCGGCCGCAATGTGCTGGACGCGGGCTGTGGCACCGGCCGCTACATGCATCATGCCCTGCAGCGCGGCGCGGCGCGGCTGCTGGGCGTGGATCTGTCGCGCGACATGTTGCTGCGCGCCGACACCGAGCTGCGCAGCGAGCGCAGGCGCGTGCCGCTGGAGCTTCTGCAGGGCGGCCTGGATGCCTTGCCCGTGGCCGATGCCTGGGCCGACCTGGTGGTCTGCGGACTGGCCGTGGGCCATGTCGAGCAACTCGAGCCGGTGCTGGCGGAGCTCAGTCGCGTCACGCAGCCGGGCGGCATGGTGTTGTGCAGCGACGTGCATCCCATCGGGCACGCGCTGGGCTGGCTGCGCGACTTCAAGGCCGAAGGCCGCCGCTACGCCGTGCGCCACACCGCACACCTCTACAGCCATTGGCATGCCGCCTGTGCCGCGCTGGACCTGGAGATCGGCTGCGTGCTCGAACCCATGATCGATCCGGCGGACATCCCGGCAGGCGCGCATTTCGATCCCGCCGCGCTGGATGTGCCGGTGGCGCTGGTCTTTCAGCTGTGGCGCAGGCCATGACTTTGCCCATACACGTTCCCGCCAGCCGTAGGCCGCATACGCTGCTGGTCAATCCCACCATCACCTCGCGTGCCAGCGCGCGCTTTCCGCTGTCGTTGCTCCACCTGTCCGCGACGCTCGATCGCACTGGCAGCAGCCGCATCATCGACGGCAACGTGGATCGCGACTTCATCGCGCGCACGCTCCATGCGCTGGACGAGCGCCCGTGCAGCGCCGTCGGCATCAGCGTGATGGGCGGGCCGCAGGTAGAGCCGGCCATCGCCGTGTCGCGCGCCATTCGCGCGCAACGTCCCGACGTGCCCATCGTGTGGGGCGGCTACTTTCCCACGCTGTATACCGGCACTGCGCTGTCCGCACCCTATGTGGACTATGCGATACGCGGGCAAGGCGAAGACAGCCTGCCGGAACTCGTCGCTGCGCTGCATGCCGGCAACACGGCCGGTCTGGCGGCGATCCAGGGTCTGTCGTGGAAGGATGTTGGCGGCACGGTACACAACCCGAGTCGGCCGTTCTCGCGCAGCGGCCCGCCGGTCTTGCTGCCTTACGAAAAGCTGGGCGATCCCCGCCGTTACCTCGCGCGCACCTTTCTCGGCCGCCGCACGGCGGCGCACCAGGCGTCAGTGGGATGCCGCTTCCGCTGCACGTTCTGCGGCGTGGCCGCCATGTTCGGCGGCGCTACCGCGTTGCCGCCCTTGGCGCGGCTGGAGCGGGATCTGGCCTATCTCAAGCATGGCCTTGGCGCCGACTCCATCCAGTATTTCGACCACAACTTCTTCGACCGCGAGCAGGACATGATCCCGCTGCTGGAAATCATGGCCCGCCATGAGCTGCCGTGGTGGTGCTACGCACGCGCGGATGCCTTGCTCAATCTGTCCGAGAGCACGTGGAAGCTGGTGCGCAAGAGCCGCCTGCGCATGGCCTACATCGGCGCGGAGTCGCCCAGCCCGGCCATGCTGAAGGAGATCCGCAAGGGCACGCGGCCGGACCAGACGCTGGCCGTGGCGGAGCTGTGCCGGCGCCACGGCGTGATCCCGGAGCTGTCCTTCATGGTGGCGCCGCCGGAGAACACCGAGGAGGAAACCGAGCATACGTTCGAGTTCATCCGCGAGCTAAAGCGCATCAATCCGCAGTCGGAGATCATCGTCTACGTCTACACGCCGCTGCCCGAGAGCAGCCGTCACGAGAAGGACCGGCATCGCCGGCCTTCCACGCCGCTGCTCGATCTCAACGGGGAACCCGTGGTGTTTCCCGCGACGCCGGAGGAGTGGACGCAGAAGCGCTGGGTGGATTACGCCTGCCACGCGGATGCGCCGTGGGTGAGCGACAGGCTGCGTCAACGCATCCACGATTTCGTGACCGTGCTGCGCTGCCGTTACCCCACGGTGCAGGACCTGCGCTCGCCGCCGTGGGCGAAGCGCACGCTGGCCGCGGCGGCATCGTGGCGTTACCGGTTGCGCCGCTACGACCGCCCGTGGGAGCTGAATCTGGCGAATCGGCTGGTGCGCTTGCGCATGCCGCAGGTTTCGGGACTCTGATCCGTGCGACCGCTCCATGTCGCGCAGATCAATTTCCACGCCGCGCCGGCAGGGCAGAACCTGGCCGATACGCTGGCGCGATGGCCGTCGCTGGTCGACATCGCCGAATCCGCGGCGAGCGCCGGCGCACGAGTGACGGTGATCCAGCGTGCGGCGCATGCGGAGCGACTTCAGCGAGGCGCCGTGGACTATCGTTTCATCGCTTCCAGCGATGAGGGCGACGGTGGCGTGCGTGCCGTCGCCGAAGCGTTGCGCGAGCAGCGCGCGGATGTGCTACACGCCCATAGCCTGGGTGCGGCGGCCAAGGCCCATGCGCTTTCCCGAGTGATGCCCGGTGTTCCGATCCTGCTGCAGGATCATGCCGATCGCCTGCCGTCATGGTGGAAGCGCCCGCGCTGGCGTCGCTGGTACGCATCGGCCCGTGGCGTGGCGTTCACGGCGCCGGAGCTGGCGCGGCCTTATGTATCGGCCAGGCTGTTCGGTGCGGCGATGCGCCTGTTTGCGATACCCGAATCCACCAGCCGCTTCACGCCGGGCAGCCTTGCGCAGGCGTGGGCGGAGACAGGGCTGTATGGCAACCCTTGCGTGGTCTGGGTGGGGCACCTGCAAACCGGCAAGGATCCGCTGACGGTGTTGGCGGGCTTTGCGCAGGCAGCCGAGGCACTGCCGCAGATGCAGCTGTGGTGTGCGTATGGCCATGCTCCGTTGTTGGCGCAGGTGCAACAGCGCATGGCGCGCGATCCCCGCCTGAAGGATCGCGTGCACCTGCTGGGCCGCGTTCCGCATGAGCGCGTGCAGTCGTTGATGCGGGCAGCCGACATCTTCGTGTCGGGCAGTCGTGCCGAAAGCTGCGGCTACGCGTTGCTGGAAGCGATGGCGTGCGGCGCGACGCCGGTGGTCACCCGCATTCCCTCGTTTCTTGCGCTGGTCGGCGAGGTGGGCCGCCTGTGGTCGCCCGGCGATGCCAACGAGCTTGCGCAGGCGCTGATCGCTGCGGCGGCGTCGCGTCCGTCGGTGCAGACGGTGAGGGATCATTTCGAGCGCCATCTGTCGCTGGAAGCGATTGGACGCCGCTGGGTCGATGCCTACGGGCAGTTGATCCGTGAACGCCGTGGAGGGGTATCGTGAAGCTCGCGCTGGTGGTGCCCGGCGGCGTGGATCGCACCGGCGAGTTTCGCGTGATTCCCGTGCTGCTGGCCTTGATCCGGCGGCTTGCCAGCGAACACGAGGTGCACGTGTATGCGCTGCGGCAGGAAGCGGCGGCCGACAGCTGGCCGCTCGCCGGTGCGCGCATCCACAATATCGGCGATGGCTGGCCGCGCCTGCGCGCCATCCGCGCCATTCGCGAGGAACACCGCCGCGCGCCGTTCGACCTGGTGCACGCCATCTTCTCCGGTTCATGCAGCCTGGTAGCGGTGGCCGCCGCCGTATCGCTCGGCCTGCCGAGCCTGGTGCACATCGCCGGCGGCGAGCTGGTGGCCATGCATGAGATCGGCTATGGCGGCCGCCGTTTCCTGAAAGGGCGATTGCGTGAAGCGCTGGTATTGCGCGGCGCCGATGCGGTAACCGCGGCGAGCGCGCCCATCATCGATTCCTTGCGATCTCTTGGCCTTGCAGCGCGCCGTGTGCCGCTGGGCGTGGACCTTCGCTGCTGGCCGCCAAGGCCGCCGCGCAGCCGAGGCGAGGGCTGCGCGCGGCTTGTCCACGTGGGCAGCCTCAATCGCGTCAAGGACCAACCGACGCTGTTGCGCGCGCTGGCGTTGCTGGCCGGGCAGGGCGTGGAGTTCGAGATGGATATCGTGGGCGAGGACACCCTCGATGGCGAAATGCAGCGACTGGCTCATGAGCTAGGACTCAACGGGCGCGTGCACTTCCATGGCTTCAGGACGCAGCGCGAACTGCGTCCCGTGATGGAAGCGGCCGACCTGCTGGTGATGTCGTCCCGTCACGAGGCGGGGCCACTCGTGTCGCTGGAGGCGGCCGTGGTAGGCGTGCCCACGGTCGGCACCGCGGTGGGGCATATCGCCGAATGGTCGCCATCGGCGGCCCTGGCGGTGCCGGTGGGCGACTGGATGGCGCTGGCCAACGCCATCCGTCGCGTGCTGGAGGATGATGCGCTGCGCCTGCGGCTTGCGGTGTGCGCGCATCGCCGCGCCGTGACGGAAGACGCCGACCACACGGCGCGTGCCTTCGAGGCGCTCTACCTTCAGGTCGTGACGGCGGGCTCCGGGCGCTGAGCCCATGCGGGCGATGCCTGCTGCTCCAGCGCGGTGCGCACGACGTACATGGTGTCCGTGCGCGTCACCGGGTGCGTAAGCCAGCCGAACGCGCGGCGCCACCGGCTGGCAGTGACCCACGGCGAGTCCTGCAGCCAGAGCTGCGTGCGCACCATGTCCGCACGTTCCTGTTGCGCATGCGGCGAGGGACGTATGCGATGGGACACGAACCGCCCGGCCTCGGGCAGGGAACGCGCCCACTCGATGCCGGACCACGCGTGCAGCCATAGTTCGGAACAGGACGCCCTGGTCAGGGTGAGATGCCCGGACGCGAAACGGAGCAGAGCGGGACATTCGGACTGAAGTTCGTAGAGCAGCGTCGGCGGCACCGCGCCGGTGTAGTAGCGCGAGACCAGCCGCAAGGGCGGCAGCGCCCACCAGGGCGATTCCGTGGTGCCGTCGCCCCAGAGGGCCAGCCACTCGCTGCGCATCATGCGGGCAGCCAGCAGCGAAATGTCGTTCAGATGAATGAGCCGCATCGAGCGATTGCAGAGGTTGCCTGCCGCATGCAGCAGCAGATGGCTCATCAACGCGCCATGCGAAGGGTAGGGGTTGATGCCGGCCACCGGCGAGCGTGGATAGACGCAGCTCGTGATATCCACGATGGACACCGGAAGGCGCTCCTGGATGCGCGTATGCAGCTCGATGTTGACCGGTGTGTCGCGGTGCTCGCCAAGGCAGGCCACGGCAGCGTCGCCGGCCGGCTTGTAGACCCGGTGCTTCCACGCGGCGAACGACAGCACGTAGCCCATGCGTTCCAGCATGGCGCCGGCGCGTTCCTGATCGTTCTCGCTCACCAGCAGGTCGATGTCCGCCATCGGGCGTTCGCCCGGCGCGTAGAGTCCCATCGCATGCAGCGCCGCGCCCTTGAGCGCCACCAGCGGCAGGCCGATGGCGCGCGCGTGCGCGCCAATGCGTTCCAGCAGCGTATCGATACGTTCATGGCGCCGCGCCACGTGTTCGTGCTGGCTGTCCAGGAACCTGATCCAGCCGTCATGTCGCCAGCGGGCGTACACGTTTCCTTGCCCGGCCACGCCGTGCGCCGCCGCCACTGCCATGGCCAGCCGCCATTCCAGCGCGTTCCAATCGGGTGTGTCGCCCGCGGGATGCGCCAACTCGGTGGCGAGTGCCTCGGTGGTACGCAATAGTCCGGCCTTGATCGTTGCAAGCGGAGGCCGGGCGTATGGCTTGGCGTGCTGCTCAGGCATGTTGCGACGCTCCCGCGCGCAAGGGTGCGTCCAGAGGTGTGGTGCGATGCGTGGCCTCAGCTTCGATCAAGGCATGCCAGCGGGCATCCAGGGCGCGGGATACTTGCCGGTGACGGTCGGGCAGGTCGGCCGTCTTCCATTGCTGCACGACGACCTGCTCGTGCAGCAAATCGCGCACGCGGCGATAGAACTCCGAGTCGTAGGCGCCCTGGAACATCATCGCGAGGTCGTCGCTGTCGCGCCAATGCGTCTTCTCGCCGAGCTGCGCCTTCACCTGTTCGTAGAAGCGCGTGCCCGGCAAGGGATAGGAAATGCTGACGCCGATGTCGTCCGGCGAGGCGCGCGCAATGAGATCGCGCGTGGCCAACAGATCGTCCAGTTCTTCACCCAGGTAGCCAAGCTGGATGAAGAAGCCGACGCGGATGCCGTGCGCGCCCAGCCGTTCGCGCGCGACGATCAGGTCCTCGATCTTGGTGCCCTTGTTCATGCGGTCCAGCACGCGCTGGCTGCCGCTTTCCGCGCCGATCCAGGCCTCCGCGCAACCGGCATGGCTCAGCGCCGCGGCCATGCGCTCGCTGACGAGGTCGGCGCGCGTCTGGATGGTGAAGGGGATGGAGCCGGCGACCTGGTTGGCGTGGGCCGCGAACGCCTCGACCCAGTCCACATGGAAACCGAAGATGTCATCGGCGAGCCAGACGTGGTCCGCGCGGTAGGTGTGCTTGAGATACGCCATCTCCGCCGCGACGTCCTCGGCGGAACGGCGGTTGTAATGGTTGCCCCAGATCGGCTTGGCGCACCAGTTGCAACGGAATGGACAGCCGCGCGAGGCCGCCATGTTGAGGCTGAAATAGCCGTGGCGCTCCAGCCAGAACGCGCGGTAGCGATCCACGTCCACCAAGTCCCAGGCGGGATGGCCGACGATGCGCGGATCGGGTGGCGCCGCGCCGATGCGCGCGAGCTGCAGTTGATCGCGCTGCATCGACGCCACGCCGGCGAGGCCGGCCACCCAGTCGCGGGTATCGATGGAAGGGTTCTGATCGAGCCGGCGAACCAGCTCGGCCAGCGGTGCGATGCCTTCGCCGATCAGTACGGCATCCGCACCCGCGGCGAGAAAGGCATCAGGCTGGTCCGACGCATCGGAGCCCGCGACGATCACGCGCGCGCCCGTCGCACGCGCGGCGGCGATCATCTCGCATGCCGCATCGCGCATGCGGGCAAGGCACATCTTGGTGAGGTAGTTGAAGTTGTCCTCGTAGATCAGGACCACATCGGGACGCGACGCCGACAGGCTGCTCGCATAATCCTCCACGCCTTCGGCAAGCATGGCGTCGAAAAGGGAAACCCGATGGCCCATGCGACGCAGCAGCGCGGCCACGTGGATGGTCGCGAGCGGCGGATAAGGCTTGCCGCGCTCCCATTGCTTGCGGTCGAACCTCAGGAAGTAGGAGTGACCGACCTGAATGGTTAGCATCTTGGAAGGATCTCCGTCGTTGCCGTTGGGCGAGCTGCTCCGGCGCATCCACGGCAGGTCGGCGATCAGGCCTCCAGCGTTTTACGCTCGTCAGGCGTGAGTGCCACCAGGGAGTTCGGCGGTTGCGCCATGGCGAGGAAATTTTTGGATGTCCATTCGCCCAGGCGTGTGCTATCACATGGCCGCCTGACATCACCGACGCATGCCATGACATCCGAGCCACAGGCGAGCGACCTTCTTGCCGATCCCTTTCTCGAACGCCCCGCGTGCGCGCGAACCGCCGAGCACTGGATACTCGGGCGCTGTTTTCGCTTCACCAGTGCGAGCGAGGCGCTGCTGGCATCGGTAGAAGAGGCCTACGCGGGCCTGCCGCCGCACGTGCTGCCGGGTGACTCGCCGGTGCTTGAGGTCGAGCTTCGGCTGACACCATCCCATAGTGAATGGACGGGCGACGAGCCGCCCTGCATGCACATGCAATCGGGCGCCGGCCTGTTGTGCGGTGTGGTGGACGCGGCCAACTATGTGGTCATCTCACCAGAGACGATGCGCGCACTCGTCGTGGCATCCGGGGACATGCTGGCGTTTCCGTATCACCTGCGCTACGAACTCATCGAGTTCGCGGTGTTCACCCTGGCTGCGCGTGCGCAGGGCCTGATCCCCCTGCATGGCGCCTGCCTGGGTCTTGATGGGCGCGGGCTTCTGATCGTGGGCGCCAGTGGGGCCGGGAAATCGACGCTGGCATTGCAGGGCTTGCTGGAAGGCTTGGATCTACTCGCCGAGGATGCCGTGTTCGTGCATCCCGAAAGCCTGCGTGCGACGGGAGTCCCGAACTTTCTTCATGTGCGCAGGGATGGGCTGGCGTGGTTGGACGATGAACGGCATCGCCAGTGGATCGCCGGCTCGCCCACGATCCGGCGTCGCAGCGGGGTGGAGAAGTTCGAGATCGACCTGCGCAAGGGGCCCGCGCGACTGGCCGGACCGCTGGAGCTCGCGGGCATCGTGTTTGCGGCGCCGGCTAGTGCGGCGTCGAGTGTGGCGAAGCTTCATCCTGTTGACAGCCACGACGTGCCCGCGCGCCTCGCCGCGGAACAGGCTTATGCGGCCAGTCAGCCCGCATGGGCGGATTTTGCGCGGACATCGACGCGGTTGAGCGCTTTTGAACTGGTCAGGGGACAGCACCCGTCGGAGTCCATCCGGCTGCTCAGGCAGCTGCTGTAGTAGCTGTTTTCCATCGTTCCGGCTGGCAACCCTTTTTCTTCCCGCCTGCACTCACCGACAGGAGCAGCAGCGACGGGTGGGGTTTTGTGTAGTCATCAGGTGCCAACTGAACCGCGGCGGGCGCAGTCGCGCAGCAGCAAGGAAGCCTGACATGCCAGGCGCATGGCAGGGTCTGTTGCGCGAGCGGGCGAACGGCCTGCCGCGGTCCTTTTTTGCGACGCTGCGGCCCCTGGGCTTGTGGCGCATCGCAACGTATGTGGCGCTGTCGCTCGGCAGTGCATTGACCGGCGGCATCGCGGCCCTGCTGGTGGCGCCGATGATCCAGCCGGGTGCGGTGAGCGGGTTGGGTCATGCATGGCCGGCAGACACCGCCAGCATGGAGATGCGCGCGCTGCTCTTCGTGATCGCATCCGCGGTATTCGCACTGGTGCGCTGGCAGGCGGCGCGACTGGCCGCACGGCTCGCCAGCAGCTATGGCATGCAGCTTCGCGGACGCGTGCATGAAAGCCTGATCGAGGCGCCGCTTTCCTCCCTGGCGGATGCCACCTCGGCGGAGCTGGCGAACGTACTCACCCACAACGTCGAGCTCGTGACGCAGGGCTTCAATGCGCTGATGCAGCTGCTGGTCGCCGGCATCACCACCGCGGTCAGCCTGGCGTTTGCGCTGTGGGTGTCGCCGCCGCTCGTGCTGGCCGTGCCGGTGATCGTGGCGTGCTCCTTGATCGCCGCGCGTTTCAACAGCCGTGAGCATGCGGCGGTAAGCCGACGCTACGTGGCCGACATGACGCGGCTGTTCTGGATGAGCGAGGACTTTCCGCGCCGCTGGCGACACATCAAGTCGTTCGGGCAGGAGCAGGCCGAGAAGGCGCATCACGCCGCGGCATCCGGGCAACTGGCCGAGGGCTACCGCAGGCAGCTGGAGCTGATTGCATCGGGTCGACTGGTGATCGAAATGCTGGCCGCTGCTGGCATCGCCGCGATTTTCGTGGTGGCGCACCGGTGGCACGGCATCGACCAGGCATCGCTGATCGCGGTGTGCCTGCTGCTGGGGCGCCTGCTTCCGTATCTCGTCTCCACCCGGCAGAGCTTCCATCAGCTCGCCTCGGCGGTGCCGGCCTTCGCGTTGTGGTGCAGGTACGCGGGCACGCTGCCTTCCGTGCCCACGAGTACGATGGACGCGCAAGCCGGACAAGCCCTGCGGATCGAATCCTTGTCGATCGACTATCCCATGGCGCTTTGCGTGAAGAATCTATGGCTGCATCCCGGCGAGTTGCTGCTGATCCGTGGCGACTCCGGCATCGGCAAGACCAGCCTGGCGGACGTGCTCGCGGGCATGATCCGTCCCGCTGCCTTTACCGCATGGTTGGGCGCGAGCCGCATGGATTTCGATGCCTATCGCGCGTGGGTCCGCAACGGCGCCTACGTCAGCCAGAGCGTGAGGCCGTGGCAGCGCACGGTGCGCGATTGCCTGCGCTGGGCCGCGGCGGACGCCACCGACGAGGACATGCAGCAAGCCCTCGCAGATGTGGGCCTGGATCGGCGCCTCGCAACGCAGGGGCAGGGACTCGACGCCACGCTGGATAGTTCATCGGGGCGGCTGTCGGGTGGCGAAATCCAGCGGCTGCTATTGGCCCAGGTATTGTTGCGACGACCGGCGCTGGCCATTCTCGATGAGGCGACCAGCGCGCTCGACGCTGCCGCGGAGGCGCACGTGCTGGCCACGATCAGGCAGCGATTGCCGGATACGATCCTCATCGTTATCTCCCATCGCGCAGGTGTCGCGAGCCTGGCGAATCGCAGCCTGACCATCGGCGCGGATCTTGTCGTGACGATTCGGGAATCGATCGGGTCCGCAGGTCGCGCGGAAGTTGCGCGCGGGCGCTAGGCTTCGGCGAACGGCATGTCGCGCCGGCGCCGATACGTCTGGTAGTAGCCCGGCGTGTGGTGAAGCTGCTCGCCATGGGCAAGCGCCTCATCGGACAGGACGCGGCCCAGGAAGAAGATATGGGAGCCGATCTCCTGGCTGTGCAGCAGGGTGAGCTCGTGCACGCACAACGCGGAAGCCACCGCCGGAATGCTGAGTTCACGCGAAGGGCGAACGGCAAGCGGCAGGTCGCTCCAGCGTTGCAGCGGCATTTTGTGGTGTTCGCTGAGCTTGTAAGCCAGGGGCTTCATGGCGGCGGGAATGCAGGACAGGGCTACGCGACCCGTTTCACGCATGACCTGAGCGGAGACATTGGTGCTGCGCAGGGCCAGTGAATACAGTCCGCATCGCGACAGCGGCCCGATCAGGTCCATCGGAAACATGTTGCGGTGATGGGGCGTGTCCACCGAGACGAGCACGACCGGCCGCGGGCACAGGTACGCGATCATCAACTGCTGCACCGCATTCGGCGCCATCAAGGCATGCTGCGACGAAGGTTGCCGTTGCATGAGGCGGTTCTGCAGCCAGCGGTTCCAGGCATTTCGCGGCCAGCCCAGGCAATGGTGTTCGCCCGCCGTCACGCGATACAGCGTGGGCGATGCCTGTTCGCCGATGCTCAGCGGAACCATGCGCGCCAGCCGCAGGCTGCCGAGCCGCTTGCCTGTCACTGTGTCGCAATATTCGATGACCGGCCGCTGACCCGCATTCATGCTGGTCGCGATGACCAGCGGCTTGAGCGAGGCCACGGTGTGATCCATGGTGACGTCGTGCACGCCATCGTCTGCGTGCAGATAGGCCGCGACGGCGTGCTGCGGAGCGGCGACGGCCACCGTCGACCATTGCGGCAGCGGTCGTACCCACGGACGCAACGTATCCTTCCACATCTCAGCGGCGCCGGAACAGCAGGAACATGTAGAGCTGGGTGGCCATGCGAAGGCCGCCGGGCTCGATGCGTTCGAGGTGGAAATGGGGCGCCGCCGAACGCGCCACCACGCGCGGCGCGAAGCGATGGATGCGGCTCTCGCTGGCGATGGCGTAGTGGCCGCGGCGCAGCAGATGGAAGGCATTGGCCAGCCACCAGCCGTAGCGTGCATCGCCCAGGTAGTAGGGGTTGAGCATGCTCGCCAGTACAAAGCCGCCCTTGCGCACGATGGTCGACAGCTGCTCGAAGAGCTGGGCGTGATCCGCGAAATGATTGAGTACCGCGAAGTTCGCCGTGACCGCGGATACCTTGCACTCGCTGGCCGAGTCGATGCTTACGACGGTTCGACGATCCAGTTCCTCGCTGCAATACGCCAGCAGGTGCTCCCGCATGGCGGGGGAGGGTTCATAGACGTAGGTGCGATGGCCGTGCGCGGCGTAAGCCTTCGCGTCGATGCCCGTGCCGGCGCCGAAATCGAGCACGTCCGCTCCGTGCGGCAGCATGGCCATGGCCGTGCGCTGGAAGCGGTCGCGCACCTCCAGGTCCCGGCGGGAGGTCAGGAAGAATTGGTGGTACTGCGCTCCCGTATGCATGGCACTGCCTTTGATCATGGCCCGACGAAATCCGCAGCAAGAAGCGAGGAGCGGCTTCCCGCGCCAAGCTCAACGGACCCTGCGTGAGTGCCTGGTTGGCGGCGTCAGGTTGCGACCGTTGGTGCATTCGCCTCCATGCTCAATCGCCGGTGCCCACGACGCGATTGCGGCCAGCCTGTTTGGCGGCATAAAGAGCCTGGTCGGCCGCGACAACCACCTCGCGCCAGCTCTTTTCCCTGCGGGTGGATACGCAGTAGCCGATGCTGACCGTGCAATGCAGGGTCTCGCCGGACAGCAGCGTGATGGCTTCCTTTTCAATGGCCAGGCGCAGTCGTTCCGCCGCGTCCTTCGCCGCGGTGGCCTCGGCCTGATGAAGCAGCACCATGAACTCTTCGCCGCCCACCCGCGCAAGGATGTCCTTCTCGCGGATATGCCGCCGCAGCGTGTCCGCGATGGCGACAAGCACCTGGTCGCCGCCGTCATGTCCCCAGCGGTCGTTGATCGACTTGAACCGGTCCACGTCGATGATGAGCGTGGCGACGGAGCTGCCCCGCGGCGTCGAGGCGGCGATCCGCTGCTGTCCTTCCTCCCACATGACGCGGCGATTGGCGACGCCGGTCAGCGGATCCTGGCTGGCGTGGCGGATCAGTTCCGCGTCGAGCTTGCGAGTGAGCATCCATAGCAGGCTCGGGGTAATCACCCAGGTGAGCACGATGCGCGAGAGCAGGCCAAAGGTCGAGGTGGGGTCCCGTCCCGCAAATTCGACGGGCTGGGCGATCCACCACGACATGCGCACCAGCAGCATCGCCGCCCATAGAAAATGGAAGAGGGCGGCCAGGCGCGCGACCGGGCGCTGCGCCTCGTCCTTGCATTGCCAGAACGCCGCGCCGGTGGCGCCAGTGAGCAGCGCCGTCAACGCGCCGCCCAGGATCACCATGTGGCGGAGGTTTTCGCCTTCGACCAGCACCAGGAAGAGTTCGGCCAGCGCCATCGCGGCCACGGGAACCAGCACCCATAGCCGCCGCCGTGGCAGCTCCAGATAGGCGTTGACCGCAAGCAAGGCCCACACTGCGCCCAGGTCGATCAAGAGGTTGCCCACCAGGCCCAGACCCGGAAAGCCGACGTGAAAGGCCGGCAGGAAAAGTACGCCGAAGCCTGCCGCAAAGGCCGCGTAGCTCGTGCCCCACAGCATGACGCCAGGCTGGCGTTTGACCCGGGGATGGCCCATGTACAAGGCAAAGAAGAGCGCGGAGGCAAGGGACGCCAGCAACGCATTGACCAGCAGCAGGGTGCCTGCATGCAATAGGCCTGCGATCCACTCCATGGTTTCTCCGGGTGACGATGTTGCCAATACCGGCAATTTTGCTCGTCTTCGGCCGGTCGGGAGAAGCCCGATGGTTGGCGCGTGCCATCGGGGAGCGCGCGCTTATGGGCAAGAAATCAATGGGCGAATTCGGCAAGAAATCCGTCATGCGTGACAAGCCTTTCACGACGCAGATCAAATTTTTCTTCGCCCCATGGTTTTCCCGGCGATTTCCTCGCGATGCCGTGCGTGGGCTGGCCTATGCGGCTAATGGGTCACGGGTTGCGCGAGCTTCCTTGTCCTGCCCATCCCTTTGAAGCGCCTGTAAATGCAGCGCTGAAGCCATGCGCATTTCCAGTGCTTGCGGACGCGCGGTTTCCAACACAGTCGTGATCGGCTCGTGTCTTGCAGCCTCAGGAACGGTGCATTCATCTTGCCGATTTTGCGCACGATTTGCGGATGGACCGCGCACTCGCGACATCACCTCTCCTTGATGAGGCATTCACGAAACCGGTGAGAGAAGGCCTTGCGGCGATGGATGCGCCGGCATAGGGGTATGCAGATCTTTATAGGGGAAGTTCGCTCCAAGAGCGTTCCGTCAGCAGGTATCCCACATTCGAAGCAGTCGTTCCCAAGGAACGGCACGGCGTGCTTCTGCCCTCCCTTTTTGAGGGCATGTCATCGACGCCGTGCGTCCGTGTTCCTTCGGCATGGAGGCGCATATGCACACCCGTCGTTTCAAGCAGGCACATCCGTTTCGTCACCGTCCCATCGCCAAGGGCATCTGGGTCGCCCTGGCATCGCTCGCGGTATTTCCATGGACGGCCGGCATCGCCCAGGCCGCCTGCACGACGGCCGGCACCACCATCACCTGCGCGACCGGATCCAATACCAACAACCTGGCGGACAGCACGAATGCCGTCACGGTCAATGTGCAGTCGGGCGCCGTGCTCAGCGTGCCGCCCATCGTTGGTGGAACCTCGCTGACTCTTACCGGAAACGGCATCACGCTCAACAACCAGGGTTCCATCGATCCGGCGATCAATGGCGGCGTGGCCAGCATCGTCGCTTCCGGCGCGGCGCTCGGCAATGCGAACGCCAACACCATCAACGTGACGAACTACAGCGGCGCCACGCTGCGGGGCCTGTTCAATTTCGCCCAGCTGTTCAGCTATGGCGGCCAGGCCCTGGTGCTTCAGAACGGCGCGGGCGGCGTGGCCAATGTACAAAACAGCGGCAACATCGGCATGTCGGTGCTCGGCGGCATAGGCAACACCGCCGACGGCGCCTCGGTGCTGGCCTATGGCGGTGGCCAGGTCAACTTTATCAACAACAGCGGCGGCGTCGTGAGCGGCCGCATCGGCTTCACCACGCCGGGCGCTGCGGGCGTGGGCAATACCTTCGTCAATGCGGGCACTCTCAACGGCAGCCTTTATCTGGGCGACGCGACGAGCGGCAATGTCTTCACCGCCGTATCGGGTTCCAGCGTCAACGCCGCCGGCGGCACGTCGGCGGCCGGCACGATCAGCAACGGCACCACGATCAATGTCAAGCTGGCCGCGGCCGGTACGGTCAATGCGGGCACGGGCACCAACAACCGCCTGGTGCTGCAAAACGTGGTGTCGGGGCCGGGCTCCGGCACCGGTGGCGGCAGCACGAACCTCAGCGCCGCCACGTATCTCGGCTTCCAGCATCTGACGGTGAACAGCGGCACGTGGAACCTGCAAGGCGCGCTTGTGAGCGCGGATGCCACGCTCAACGATGGCCTGGTGAATTTCGACAATGCCGCGGCGTTCGGCAGCGGCCTGTTCAACATCAACGGCGGCGCCATCGCCGCCAGCGTCGGCGGTCTCTCGCTGTCCAACAGCATGGCGCTGAATACCGCGGCCGGCCTGACCTTGAGCGGCACCAATCCGTTTTCGCTCACCGGCGTACTGTCGGGAAGCGGTGGGCTGACAATCAACGACACTGCCGTCATTACGCTGGGGGGCGGCAATCTGTTCTCCGGCAACGTGGCGCTCAATGCCGGCGGCCTGGTGCTGGGCAATGCCGGCGCGCTGGGTTCGGGCAGCCTGGTGGTCGGTGGCTCGGCCTCGCTGGATACCACCGGTGCCTTTGGCCTTTCCAACAACATCACCATCAATGCCGGAACGCTCAATCTGCTGGGCAGCCAGGCCTTGAGCCTCAACGGCATCCTGTCGGGCGCGGGCAACCTGACCAAGAGCGGCGCGGGCAGCCTCACGCTCAATGGCAGCGATGCGCTGGCGGGAACGTTTTCGTTGGCGGGCGGCTCCCTGATGCTCGGTGCGGGAGGCCACCTGTCGCCGACGGGCGGACTCAACCTTTCCGCGGGCACCAGCGTGGACATCTCGCTGGCGGGCGCGCAATCCATCGGTGCGCTATCCGGCACGGGCGGCACGTTCAACCTTGGCGCCAGCGCATTGAGCTTTGGCGATGCGACGAACCAGAGCTTCGGTGGCCTGTTCACCGGCAGCGGCAGCCTGACCAAGCTGGGGGCCGGCGTGGAAACGCTGACGGGCGCCAGCAGTGGTTTCACCGGCGACATCAACCTCAATGTGGGTGGGTTCGTGCTCGGCAACGCCCAGGCGCTGGGCGGCGGCACACTGCAGGTCGGTGGCAGCGCCACGCTGGATGCAAGCACCGCGCTGACGCTCACCAATCCGCTCAACCTGAGCCTCGGCGGCGCGCTGGATGTGCTGGGCAGCAACGCGCTGACACTCGGCGGCACGATCAGCGGCGGCGGCAGCCTGTCCAAGCATGGCGCGGCGTTGCTTACGCTCAATGGCGCCAATGCCTTCAGTGGCGGCCTTGGCCTCGATGCCGGCGGATTGCTGCTCGGCAACGCACAGGCGCTCGGAACGGGGGCGCTTGGCATCGGTGGCGACGCCACGCTGGATGTCAGCACCTCGCTTGCGTTGAACAACGACATCAACTTCGGCACCAGCAACGCCACGCTGACCTTGCCCGGCAGTCAGGCGCTGACCTTGGGTGGCGCGCTGAGCGGCACCGGCAATCTGGTCAAGAATGGATTGAGCACGCTGAGCCTCGGCGGCACGGGCAACCTTGCCGGCAATCTGGCGATCAATACGGGCACCGTCGCCATGGTGGGGCAGGGCACGTTGTCCTCGGGGCTGGCGATCGGCCTCGGCGCGGGCGCCGCGTTCGATATTTCCGCTGCTGCCAATGCGCAGCTCATCGGCAAGCTCTATGGCGTGGGCGGCACGGTCAATCTCGGTGGCAAGGCGCTGAGTTTCGGTGACGCTTCCGATGCCAGTTTCGGCGGCGTGTTCAGCGGTAGCGGCGGCCTGACCAAGCTAGGGGGCGGCGTGGAAACGCTGACCGGTGTGAGCAGCGGCTTCACCGGCTCGTTCAATCTCGGTGCGGGCGGTCTGGTGCTGGGCAATGCCGGCGCGCTGGGCAGTGGCGATCTGAACGTCGGCGGCAATGTCACGCTGGATGGCAGCGTGGCGCTCAGCCTTGCCAACCATGTCGCGCTGGATGCGGGAGCGTCGCTGGATCTGCTGGGAAGCAACGCGCTCACGCTCGATGGTGCGATCAGTGGCACCGGCAGCTTGATCAAGGACGGTTCATCGCTGCTCACCCTCAATGGCACCAATACGTTTGGCGGTGGACTGGCAATCAACGCCGGCGGCCTGTTCCTTGGCAATGGTGGCGCGCTGGGCAGCGGTGGGTTGAGCGTCGGCGGTGCAGGCCCGGTCACGCTGGATGCTGGCGTCGACCTCACGCTTGGCAATGGCGTTGCACTCGGCACGGGCGCGTCGCTGGATCTGCTGGGTGGTCATGCACTGACACTCGACGGCGTGATCAGCGGCAATGGCGGCTTGATCAAGGATGGCGCGTCGCTGCTTACGCTCAACGGCGCCAACACGTTCGGTGGCGGGCTCACGCTAAACGGCGGCGGCCTGCTGCTCGGCAATGGCGGCGCGCTGGGCACGGGCGTGCTTGCGGTAGGTGGCGCCGGTGCAGTCACGCTCGATGGCGGCGTTGACCTCAACGTTGGTAACAACATCGCCCTTGGCGCGGGCGCTTCGCTGGATGTGCTGGGCGGCCATGCACTGACGCTCAACGGCGTGATCAGCGGCAATGGCGGGCTGATCAAGGATGGCGCATCGCTGCTCACGCTCAACGGCGCGAACACCTTCGGCGGCGGACTCGCCCTCAACGGAGGCGGACTGCTGCTCGGCGACAGTCTTGCCCTGGGCACGGGCGCGCTGAACGTGGGCGCCGCGGGGTCGGTCACACTGGACAGCAGCGCGGCGCTGAACCTGGCGAACAACATCAACCTGGGCGCGGGCGCCACGCTGAACTGGCTCGGCAGCAACGCGCTGGCCGTGAGCGGCGCGATTTCCGGTGCCGGCGGCCTGCTCAAGAACGGCGCGGGCACCCTGACCTTGAACGGCGCCAACAGCTTTGGCGGTGGTCTCGACATCGCTGGCGGCACCGTGGCGCTGGGCGCCGGTGGCAGCCTCGCGGCCACCGGTGCAGTCAACCTGAGTGGAGCTGGCGCGGCGCTGGATCTGTCGGGGACCAGTGGCGGCCTGACCATCGGTGATCTGCAGGGCATGGCAGGTACGAGCCTGTTGCTCGGCGCGCAAACGCTGACCTTCGGCGGCAGCAATGCGTTGAGCTTTGGCGGTTCCATCACTGGAAGTGGCGGCCTGATCAAGCAGGGCACGGGAACGGAAACGCTGACCGGCGCCAGCACGTTCACCGGCGGCATCGCGATCAACTCCGGCACGCTGGCGATGGGCGCGGGTGGCAGCCTTTCCGGTTCCAACACGATCAACCTTGCGGGCGCGGGAGCGGCCTTCGACATATCGGCGGCCGGTGACCAAGGCATCGGTGCGCTCAATGGCGTGTCCGGCAGCAGCGTCAACCTTGGCGGCGGCACGCTGACGCTGGGCGGCATCGGCAATGCCAGCTTCGATGGCGCCATCGCCGGCACCGGTGGATTGATCAAGAATGGCAGCGGCGTGCAGACGCTCAACGGCGCCAGCACGTTCAGCGGCGGCTTGGCGCTCAATGCCGGTGGGCTGATCGTCGGCAATAACGCCGCGCTCGGAACGGGCAACCTGACGGTGGGTGCCGGCAGCGCGGTGACGCTGGCCGCCGGCGGCGCGGTGAATCTCACCAACAACATAGGCCTGGGCGCGGGCTCCGGCCTCACTGTGCAAGGCAACAACGCATTGACGCTGGGCGGCGTGATCTCCGGCAACGGCAGCCTCACCTTGAATGGCGCATCCACGCTGACGCTGACGGGTGCGAACACCTATGCCGGCGGCACCAACATCCTTGCCGGCACGCTGGTGCTCGGCACGGGCGGCAGCCTGTTGTCCACCGGCAATGTCACGCTGGGCGGCACGGGCACGTTCGATCTTTCCAGTGCAGGCAACCAGACCGTCGGCGCGCTCAACGGCGCATCCGGCACGGTGAATCTCGGCGGCAATACGCTCAGCCTGAACGGCATCGGCAGCGCGAGTTTCGATGGCGTGATCAACGGCAGCGGCGGGCTGGCGATCAACGGTGGCGTGCAGGCGCTTGGTGGCGCCAATGCCTTCAGCGGCGGCGTGTCGCTGGGCGCCAATGCGGGCGTAATCGTCGGCGACAACGCGGCGCTGGGCACGGGCAAGCTCACCGTCAATGGCGCCGCCACGCTCGATGCCAATCGCACGCTTACGCTCGACAACAACGTGACGCTCAACGACGGGCTGACGTTCCTGGGAAGCAACGCGCTCACCTTGAATGGCAACCTCTCGGGTGCGGGCAGCCTGACCAAGAACGGCGCAGCCACGCTGACCTTGAACGGCACGAATACCTATGCCGGCGGCACCTTCATCAACAGCGGAACCCTCGCCCTGGGTGCCGGCGCGAGCCTGGCGGCGAGCGGCACGGTGACGCTCGCCACGGGCGCCACGTTCGATCTCTCTGCCGGCAACGGCACGCAGACGTTCGGCACGCTGGTCGGTGGCGGCACCGTCAACATGGGCAACAATGACCTGGTGCTCGGCGGCGCCACCAATGGCGTGTTCAGCGGCTCGATCACCGGCACGGGCAGCCTGACCAAGGTCGGTGCCGGCACGGAGACGCTGACCGGCACCAATGGCTTCACCGGCGGCACCTTCATCAATGCGGGAACGCTGGCCATCGGCGCGGGCGGCAACCTTGCCGCCACGGGCAGCGTGAACCTCGCGGCCGGTACAGGCTTCGACATCAGTGCCGGCGGCGCGCAGACCATTGGCGCACTCAACGGCGTGGCCGGCAGCACCGTGACGCTGGGCGGCAACACGCTGACGCTGGCAGGTGCAGGCAATGCCAGCTATGGCGGCGCCATCACCGGCACCGGCGCGCTGGCGATCAACGGTGGCGTGCAGACGCTTGGCGGGGCCAGTACGTTCAGCGGCGGCGTCACGCTTGGAAACAATGCGGGACTGGTGGTTGGCGACAACGCGGCGCTCGGCACCGGCGCGCTCACAGTCAACGGGGCTTCCACGCTCGATGCCCAGGCGCCGGTGTCGCTGGCCAACAACGTCACGCTTGCCGGCAATGCCGGCCTCAACGTACTGGGCAGCAACGCGCTCACGCTTGGCGGCGCGATTTCCGGTACCGGCAGCCTCACCAAGAACGGCGCGGCGACACTCACGCTGTCCGGCGCCAACACCTACACCGGCGGCACCACCATCAATGCGGGCACGTTGGCCATCGGCGCGGGTGGCAGCCTGGCGCCTATGGGCGCGCTTACGCTGACGGGCACGGCAACCTTCGACATGAGCGCGGGTGGCGCGCAGGCGGTTGGTTCGCTGGCGGGCGCGTCCGGCAGCGTGGTGCTCGGCAACAACACGCTGACGCTGGGCGGCGCGGGCAACACCAGCTTCGGCGGCACCATCGGCGGCAACGGGGGCCTGGTGAAGATCGGCAGCGGCGTGCAGACGCTGGATGGCGCCAACACCTTCGCCGGCGGCGTGAGCCTGGATGCCGGCGGCCTCGTGCTCGGCAACAGTGCCGCGTTGGGCACGGGCATGTTGACGGTGGGCGGCAACGCGACGCTGGATACCAGCAGCGCGATGACCGTGGCCAACAATGTGAGCCTCGCCAGCGGCGCGGGCCTGCACGTATCGGGCAGCAACCCGCTGGTGTTGAGTGGCGCGATCACCGGCGCAGGCAGCCTCAACAAGGATGGCGCGGCGACACTGACCCTGAGCGCCGCCAACGGTTTCACCGGCGGCACCACCATCAACGCAGGCACCTTGGCGATTGGCACGGGTGGCAGCCTTGCGTCCACGGGCGCGGTGAATCTGGCGGCAAGCGGCGCGGCGCTCGACATCAGCGCCGGCGGTGCGCAGTCCATCGGCGCACTCAACGGCGTGGCTGGCAGCGCCATCGCGCTGGGCAGCAATACATTGACGTTGAGCGCGGGTGCGAGCCCGGCGTCGTTCGGTGGCGTCATCACCGGCACGGGCGGCCTGGCGATCCAGAGCGGCGTGCAGACGCTGGGTGGCGCCAACGGTTTCAGCGGTGGCGTGACGCTTGCTGATCACACTGGCGTGATCGTGGGCAACAACACGGCGCTCGGCACCGGAACGCTTTCGGTCAACGGCACGGCCACGCTCGACGCCAACAGTCCGGTGACACTCGGCAACAACGTGGCGCTGGCGGCGGGCGCGGGTCTGAGCGTGCCGGGCAGCAACCCGCTCACGCTCGGCGGCGTGATTTCCGGCAACGGCAGCCTGACCTTGAACGGCGGTTCCACGCTGACGCTGACCGGCGCCAACACCTTCACGGGCGGCACCACGATCAATGCGGGCACGCTGGCGATCGGTGCGGGTGGAAGCCTGGCGCCGTCGGGCGCGGTAAGTCTCGCCGCCAGTGGCGCGGGCCTCGACATCAGCGGAGGAGGCAGCCAGACCATCGGCGCGCTCAGCGGCGCGGCCGGCAGCACCATCGCCCTGGGCGGCAACACGTTGACCTTCGGTGGCGCCACCGACCAGACATTTGCCGGCGCGATCAGCGGCACAGGCGGCCTGGTGAAGAGCGGCACCGGCGTGCAGACACTCGCCGTCGCCAGCAGCTTCAGCGGAGGCATCACGACGCAGGGCGGCGGACTGCTGCTGGGCAACAGCGCCGCGCTCGGCACAGGTGCGCTGACCGTGGCAGGCGCCACCACGCTGGCGGCGAGCGCACCGGTCAGCCTGTCCAACGGCGTCACGCTGAATGCGCCGCTGACGTATGGCGGTACGCAGGCCGTCACGCTGAGCGGCACGGTCTCCGGCACAGGCAGCCTGGTCGTCAATGGGCCCAGCCTCACGCTGTCTGGTGCGAATAGCTTCAGCGGCGGCACGGCACTTAACAGCGGCAACCTGACCGTCAGCGGCACCAGCGCCTTGGGCACCGGCACATTGAATGCCAACGGCGGCAGCCTGCAGGCGGGCAGCAGCGCGACATTGGGCAACAACGTGGTGATCGGCAGCAGCGGCCTGCAGGTGCTTGGCGCGCAGAGCCTGGTGCTGTCCGGCGCGCTTTCGGGTGCAGGGTTGCTCGACAAGCAAGGCAGCGGCACGACCACGCTCAACGGTTCGCTCGCCAGTTTCACGGGCGGTCTGGCCATCGATGGCGGCGTGTTGAATGCGGCGATGCCGTATGCCGGCAACATCACCGTGGCGCAAGGCTCGATCGCCAACCTCAATGGCAGCGGCAGCGCGGCGACGGTCAATGGGCCGTTGGCCGGCACGCTGAACCTGGCCAGCGACAGCAGCGTCGGCATCGACTACGCGCATCTGGCCGATGTCACCGGTACCGTTCACGGGCAGGGCGGCGGCACGACACTCAACGTCACCGGCACCGGCGAAGCCACGCTGCCGGCGTCCTCCTTCACCAACATCGCGAAGCTTGGCGTGGATGGCGGCACGCTGATCATTGGCGGCGGCAACACCGCAAGCTTCACGGATGGCAGCAGCGTGGGCGGCAACCTGGTCGTGAACGGCCAGTTGATGGGTCCGGCAATGATCCGTGCTGGTGGTGCGCTGATCGGTGCGGGCAGTGTCTCCGGCCCCGTCACGGTCGACGGCACGCTGGCTCCGGGCGGCGTGAGCGGCGCCGCGGGCGCGGCCGCCGGCACGCCGGGCGCCACCCTGACCGTGGGCAGCCTGGTGACCGGCGCTGGTTCGACCACGCAAATCCACACCACCGGCAATGGCGCGAGCGATCACGTCGTCGTCAACGGAAGCGCGACGCTGGGCGGCCAACTGGTTGCGTTGCCTGCCGCCGGCTCGTACGCGCCAAGCACCACCTACACGATCCTCAATGCAAGCGGCGGCGTGAGCGGCAGCTACGCGGGCGTGACCCAGAACGTCCTGCCGTTCCTCACGGCCAGCGTGAGCACGCAGGGCGACAACGTATTGCTGACGCTGGTGCAGCCAGGCAGCGTCGGCGGTGGCGACCCAGGCAACGGCGGCCAGGGCGGTGGCATGGCCTTCAACCAGTTCGCGGGGTTGAACAACAACCAGCGCAGCATGGCCAGCGCGCTGCAGAGCATCGCGACGCAGACGCCCTCCGCGTTGCCGGCCTTGCTGGGCGCTGCGCGAGGGTTGACGGCGGCGCAGGCGATTCCTGCCTTCGACAGCCTCACCGGCGAAACCTATGCGTCATCGACGCAGTACGCATTGAACGGGCAGGAGCAGTTCCTCAACACGATACTGCATCGCCTGCAGCTGGCGCGGGACACGGGCGAGCAGGGCACGGCGGCATGGGCCGAGCCGTACGCGTACAACTCAGGGTATGACGCGACCCGCGGCACCGCGCAGACCGATTACCGCATTTACGGGTTGATCGTCGGGGCGGACACCACGGTGGCGCCCGATCTTCGCCTGGGCGTGCATGCGGGCTTTGCAAATTCGCGCACCTCGGTGGACGCGCGTAACGACAAGGTCGACGTCGACCAGTACGCCGTGGGCGTGCATGGCCTGTACGCACCCGCGCAACAGTGGTGGATCGAAGGCGCGGCCTCGTATGGCTGGCAGCGCGCCAGTGGCGATCGGCTGATCCAGGTCGGGCCGCTGTTCGATTCGCGCGCGACCTCGCGCTACGACGGTACGGCGCTCAACGCGGGCGTGGAGGGCGGCTACCGCTTCAACGGCGGGCAGTGGCACATGGAGCCTTTCATCGGCGCCTACTACACCAAGGTGTCCTACGACGGCTTCACCGAGCACGGTGCCGGCAATGCGGATCTGGATGTGGCTCGCAGCCACGCCAGTAGCATGCAATACGGCGTGGGCGCACGACTGGTCGGCGACTTCGGCCAGCAACCCAATGGCACGCAGTGGCATCCGTTCGCGCTGGTGCGCTACCTGCACAGCACCAACGACAACGGCGTGACCACGACCGCAGCCTTCGCGGGCGTTCCCGATGCCGGCTTCAACGTGAGCAGCATGCCCGGCACGCGCAATCACTGGCAGGCGGGCGCTGGCCTGAGCTACGACATCACGCCCCAGGCGAGTCTCTACGGTTATTACTCCGCCGACATCGCGCCCCACAGCACCAGCCAGGCAGTGAACCTGGGATTCCGCTGGAGCTTTGGCTTGCCAGCTTCGGCCGTGGCCATGCAGCTGAGCCACCGCGTGAATACCTTGCCCGCCATGCCGATCGCTCCGGTGGTGCTGGACCCGTCCATGCCCGGGCATGGTGATTCGCATAACGCAGGGATGGCAGGTGCCGCAGGAATGGGAGCGGCCGCCGCGGCCGGGGCAGGCGCTGCGCCGGGCAGCGAGCCGTTCTCCCAATGCAAAGGCCACCCGGCGCCTTCCGCATCGAAAGCCACGACGGTGGCCTCGGTCCATCCGCATCACGCGCGAACCCATCAAGGAGCAGGGAAGGCGGCGACGGCGGCGGTGAAGCCAAAGCCGCGTTCCATCGCCATCAAGAAGATTCCCGTGGGAGAACTTTGCGATCTCTGAGACTGGCTTTGGAAGGGCATCCGGGAATCCCCTCGAACACCGGATGCTCTTCGTTTTTTTGCCAGGCGCAAGGCGGCCTGTAAGGGCAAAGGCTGGATCGTCTCGGGCGCTCGCGCAGTGAACGCCTAGACGGAGTCGCCCACACCCTCGACAGCGTCGGCTGCGATAGCCCGCGAGGCATGGCGATACGCTTTGGGCGACTGGCCAGTCATGCGCTTGAAGGCATGGCTGAACGCGCTCTCGGATGCATATCCGAGCGATTGCGCGATAACTGCCACTGGCGTGCTTCTTTCCCGCAACGTCCGTTCGGCAAGACGCATTCGCCGCTCGGCCAGATACGTCAGCGGTGCGACACCCGCACTTTTCTTGAAATGGACGGCGAAGGTCGTGCGAGACATGGCGCAGGCCTCGGCCAACTCGTCGAGACGCCAGGAGCGCACAGGGTCGCCGTGCATCAACCGGAGCGCAGGAGCAATGCGCGGATCGCTCAATGCCCGCAGCCATCCCGACACGGGGCCCACTGTTTTCAGATGAGCGCGCAGAATCTGCACGAAAAGAAGTTGCGCCAGTTGCGCCGAGACAAGCTGCGCGCCAGGCAGACCCGCCGCCCGTTCTTCCACGAGCTGATCCAGCAGCCAGCGGAAGGTCGTTGCCTGGGGCGATGCAGCCGGGACGTGAATCCACGGCGGCAGCACGTCCAACAGCAGTCGACCGCCGGCAGGATCCAGCAAGACATGTCCACCGACGTGCGCGAAATCACGGCCGTCGCCCAGCACGGCCGACGACGTTCCCGCACGGGAAAACACGCTCATCGCATCGACGGGCGCCACAGCAGGATCGCTGGCCAGAACGAACGAGCGTTTCGCAGTCAGCAGGCCGACGTCCCCGGTTTCAAAACGGATCGGCTGCGCCTCGCCGTCGATGCAGACCCAGCAGGCGCCTTTCACGACGGCGAAGAACTTGATCTTGTCCGGGGCAGGAAAACGGATGGCCCATGCACCGCCGGCGGTGAAGCCACCGGTCATCAGCGATTTGGCGTTCGTGATTCTGAGGATGTCGGAGAAGGGGTCGGCGCTCATGTTCGTACTATCGCGCAAGCAAGCCGCACTATGAAGCATTACAAATCCGATAGCCCGACTTTAGCCTTCGCCATCTTCGTCCGCGCCATTGAAGCAATGGCCACGGATACCCACTCGGCGATGCCCTTATGGAAGGCTACATGAACGACAAAGACGCACTCGTGCTCGTCACCGGCGGCACCGGATTCATCGCGCAGCACTGCATTTTGGCATTGCTGGCGCGTGGCTATCGTGTACGAACCACCGTTCGTTCACTGGCGAGAGAAGCGGAAGTGCGCGAGCACCTCAAGGCGGGTGGCGCCGAACCGGGCGATCGCCTGTCATTCGTCGCAGCGGACCTGGGCGCCGACGACGGCTGGGCAGAGGCCGCGGCCGGTTGCACGTACGTCATGCACGGCGCTTCGCCAACACCCACCGGACATCAAACAAGCGAAGACGATTGGATCAGGCCCGCAGTCGACGGGAACCTGCGCGTGCTTCGCGCCGCGCGTGACGCAGGGGTCCGGCGCGTGGTGCTGACCTCGGCCTTCGGAGCGATCTGCGCTGGACATGGGCCAATGACGCGTCCCTTCAATGAAACCGATTGGAGCGACCTGACTAATAAAAATGTCTGGCCGTATCAGAAGTCCAAGACCTTGTCGGAGCGGGCGGCCTGGGACTTCGTTGGCCGCGAGGGAGCAGGGCTGGAGTTGAGCGCGATCAACCCGGTTGCGGTGTTGGGCCCTGTGCTCGGCGCTGACTATTCCCATTCCATCCGATTGATCAAGAGCCTCATGGATGGTCAGCCCGGGAACCCCAGGATCAATTGCGGCTTTGTCGACGTGCGGGATGTGGCTGACCTGCACCTGCGCGCCATGACGCACGAAGCAGCCAAGGGCGAACGCTTCCTGGCCATTGCCGGTGAGAGCATGTGGCTGGCCGATGTTGCCAGGGTCTTGAAAGAACGCATGGGGCCGGTCGCGCGTCGGGTATCGACACGAACGCTGCCCAACTGGCTGGTGCGCCTGGGTGCGTTCAAGGATCCGGCATTGAAAGGATCCGTGCCGTTGCTGGGTTTGAACCTCAACGCCACCAGTGAAAAAGCCATCCGGCTACTGTGCTGGGCGCCGCGTCCGCGCGAGGAAGCCATCGTTGCCACGGCCGAGAGCCTTGTTCGATTCGGGTTGCTGCGCGGTGCTTAAGGTTGGCGATGTCCACTCATTGTCCGCGGTTATTGAACAGCCGTGGTGCCGCGTTGAAATCACGCGGCTAGCGAAATCAGGCAAATTTTCAGGCCAGCCGTGCCGCTCACGGCCACTCGCCGCTCATTAAGTATGACGATTGGCGAAGTTTGAGTGAGCCGTCAGTAGGTAGGTGAGGCATGGCATGGCACCGGCTGCGCCCGGCACAGTGCCTTCAGGTCAGCCGGGGAAAGCTCGATCTCCACGCGCGGCACACCGGCGCCCGTCAGCACCGTGGCGTGCGCAAGCAGCGTTTCGTCGATGAATACCGGGATGTCCGGTACGGCGATCGGCGTTACTGAAGTGGGCGGATAGCCCACCCGATCCTGCAGGTCGGACAGCGGGGCCATCTCCAGTCGCCGGGTGGCGAGCCCGGCCGCGAGTCTGGAGAGATCCACTCGCTTGTCCATGCCGCAGACCACCAGGAAGTGGCGTTCCTCGTCGCGGCTCTTCAGGAACAGGGTCTTGGTGATGCGGGAGAGGTCATAGCCCAACGCATCGGCGAAGTCTTTCGGCGAGCGAATGGGGCGCTCGAAGTCGTCGTGACGATGCACCTTGTACGGCGTGCCGGCGGCACCCAGCGCGTCGATGATGCGCGGTGCGGCGTGGGGCAGGTCTTGCGATGGAGTGGTCATGCCATACCGCTGAGCGGCCTCCTCATAGTGCGAGCGAAAACGTTCGGGTACCGCGTTGCCGTAGATCTTCACATACTCGCTGAACAGATGCGGGCTGTCCTTGAGGAACAGGATGTCGGTCGGCACCATGTGCCGGATCACCAGCATCGGCACCGGACTGTATAGCGGACGAAACTCCGGATTCCATAATCCCCGTTTATCTGGTGGCCCGGCATGGAACTCGCCGACCATCAGGCCGTTGGGCACGAAATGCCGTTGCAGGTCGGCCTGCGCGGCCTCGATCAGCTCCGCGACATCGCGTTCGGCGATTCCAGGAAAAAGCACCATGAGCGATTTGAACTGGGCCTCATTGCCTGACACGGGCTCGAGCTCGATGAAGCGCTCCATCTCTCGCAGCAGGATGGCCTTGATCGCATCGATGTCAAGGTCGCCCTCTTCGTAGACGGTCGCGAACATGAGCTTCTTCATCAGCGCCCCGGGCACGAACGGACACATGGGCCCATTGCGGCCGAGCTGCGGATGTGGCGCGCACAGATAGTCCCGCGCCCAGTGGGCGATGGCTTCGGCGGCGGGATGCCCGGCGGATGCGGCAGCGTGCACGGACAGCAGGGGCGGCGTACCGCGATCGAGCGTCCTTTCGGTCAAAATCTGAGCCATGGTCAATCCTTGCCGATGGTGTGATGGATGCGTCTGAGGTGGGACCGCTGAACGTCAGGCGGTGGCGGCAACCCGCGGATCTGTATACGTACGTGCTTGCTCGCGCGCGAAGGACTGGTAGCGCTGGTGCGCGAGCTCGGTGACGGGGCCGCGCGCGAAGTGGCGTTCGTCGATGCGGTGTACGGGTAGAACCTTTCCGTAGTTGCCGGTGCTGAACACCTCGTCCGCATCCAGCACATCCGGCAGCGCGATGCGCCGCTCCACCACGCCAATGCCTGCTTCGTTCAACAGGCCAATGACCCGTGCACGGGTGATGCCCGCAAGAAAGCTGCCATCGGGCACGGGGGTGTGGACGACGCCGTCCTTGACGATCATCAGGTTGCTGGTGGAGAACTCCACCACGTCACCGTCTGCGTTGCACATCAGGGCGTTGTCGAAACCCCGTTGCTGCGCGTAACGCAATGCATGCTGGGTCATGGGGTACAGGCAACTGGCCTTCGCCAGGGTGGGCGCCATGTCGGGGCGCGGTCGGCGGAACGGCGAGGAGCATGCGCTGAATCCCGCGCGCGATGGCATGGGCGCGCGATGGATGACGATGGCGCATTCGGTGCTGTCGGGTTCGGGAATGATGAAGCCGCGTCGCGCGAAAAACATGGGACGAATGTAGAGCTCCGCGCCCGGCTCGAAACGCGAAACGCCATCGCGACAGAGCGCCGCCAGCGTAGCCGCATCCAGCGAGGGCTTCATGAGCATGTGCGTGGCCGAGCGAAGCAGGCGTTCGCAATGCAGGTCCAGGTCCGGGATGACGTTGTCGTAGGCCCGGGCGCCATCGAAGACGCTGTTGCCCATCCAGAAACTGTTGTCGCTCAGGCCAAGCAAGGGCCGGTGTTCGATGGTCCAGCCATCTCCATGCCAATACAGGGCATCCATGGGTGCCTCCAGAATGTCAGTCGACCGCGAACCGTTCGCGACTGCCGCCTTCGCTCTTAGATCGCCGCGCGGAAGAAGTAGGTGGTGCGTTTCCTGATGACCCCGTTCTCCAGCTCATAGGCGTCCGCGAAGCGCTCGGCGAGCACCTCGCCAGTCTTGGAGCGACCCTGGAAGCGCCCCCAGCAGATGGCGCTGCCGCCTTCGCGCAGGCCGCCATCGAGCGAATGCTTGCCCTCGGCCACGATGCGAGTGGAGCTGTAGAAAGCGAGCAGGGCGTCGATGCCGTCAATGGGCGGATAGCCCGGGCGTTCGTACACCACGTCGGCGTGGAAGAACTGCGGAAGGTCGCTCCATGTGGCGGTGTCGATCACATGGAACAGGTCTTCGAACCAGCTGACCGGCGGTTGCGCGCTCATGCGTTCGCCTCCGCGTGGCGGCGCACGCTGAGCGGGCGCATGTCGGTCCATTCGCGCTCGATATGCGCGAGGCAGTCGGCGCGCGCGCCCTGGAAGCCTTCGGCACGCCATCCCAGGGGTATGTCGCGCCCGGCGGGCCAGATGGAATACTGCAGCTCGTCATTGAGGACGACGATGAATTGATCTTCGCCAGTTTGCATGGGGTGTCTCCCTTGATATCCGTTCATCGGAAGGTGGTAGACGCGTCGCCGCAGGAAAGCCCTCGGCAGCTCAGGCCGACGCGGCCGATTCGTGATCGATGTGCTTGAGCGCGCGCACGCGGGAAAATAGCTCTTCGAGCGAATCCACTTCGAACACGGTGACGAGGGGCACGTCGATGCCGTGCTGTTCGCTCACCGCAGCGCAGAAACGCATGGCGCTCAGCGAGTCGCCGCCGATATCGAAGAAGTTGTCGCTGGCCTGGATCTGCGGCTGGTCGAGCAACCGGCGCATGCCATCGAGCAAGGCCTGGGCCAATGCGTCCGTGGCGCCGGCCGAGGGGGCTGCCGCGCCCGGCGCGCCTTTGCCGCGGGCATCGATATGTTCCGCCAGTGCCCGGCGATCGACCTTGCCGTTGATGGTCAACGGCAACGCGTCGAGAAAGGCGACGTCCCGCGGCACCATGTAGCCGGGCAGCGAGCCGCGCAGGTGTTGCAGCAGCGAGGCTTCGTCCACCGGGCCGGCGTCGCCGCGCTTTACCGCGAACGCATGCAGCGACTGAGTGCCAGCGGCCTGCTTCAGGTGGATGACGCAGGCGTCCGCAAGCGCATCGACGGCGCGCAGGCAGGTTTCGATTTCGCCAAGCTCTACGCGAAAGCCCCGTATCTTCACCTGGGTATCGATACGGCCGAGGTAGTCCAGCCGGCCGTCGGCTGCCTGGCGTACCAGATCGCCCGTGCGATACATGCGCGAGCCATCCGTAGCGAAGGGATCGGGCAGGAAGCGCTCCGCCGTGAGTGCCGGGTTGCCCAGGTAGCCCTGAGCCAGTCCGGTGCCTGCTATGAACAGTTCGCCTTCGGCACCGAGCGCTGCGGCCAGCCCGTCGTCGTCCAGCACATAGGCGGCGGTGCCGGGAATTGGCGTGCCGATGGGAATCGCCGTGTCACCGGGCACCTCGGCGGTCATGACATGGCAATGCGAGAACGTGGTGACTTCGGTGGGGCCATAGCCGTTGACCAGCGCGAGGCCGCCGCACCGCAGGAATTGGCTGGCCGCGGCGGGCGACATCACGTCGCCTCCGGCCAGAAGCACGCGAACGCTGTGCAAGCGCGACAGGGCTTCGCCGCCCAATGCGTTGAATACGCCCGTGCTGAGCAGCAGTACGGTGACACCATGCGCGGCGACCAGGTCGCCGATCTCCTTGCCGGAGATGCGCGGGGGCGCCACGACCAGGGTCCCGCCGGTGAGCAGGGCACCCCAGATCTCGAACGTGGAACCATCGAACGCGATGGACATACCGTGGTAGACGACGTCGTCCGGCTGGAAGCCGCAGTAGCTTGCGCCGGTGACCAGATCGAGTATCGCCCGATGCGGAATGCACACACCCTTGGCTTCGTTCGTGGAACCGGACGTATAGATGACGTAGGCCAGCTCGAGCGGATGAAGGTTGGGCAAGGCGATCAGCGGTGCTGTGCCGACTGATGCAACATCGACAATCACAAGGCTGCCGGTGAACCAGGCGGGTGCCGCTGCGCCTTCGGCAAGGGCCAGTATCCCGATGCCGGCCGCCGTTGCTTGGGCGGCAAGACGCTGGTCAGGCGCCGCCGGATCGAGCGGCACGTACACCGCGCCCACCTTCAGTATCGCGAGCATCGCGACGATGGCTGCGGCAGAACGGTCCATATGCAGGCCGACGCGATCGCCGCGCTGCGTGCCCCGATCGATCAGTGCGCGCGCCGTGACGTCGGCCAGCCGGTCGAGTTCACCGTAGCTCAAACGCATTTCGCCATGGATGATGGCGAGCTTGTCCGGCATGGCCCGCACCACCTGCGCGAATGCCACAGGAAGGGACGGCGCAGGTGGAAAGGGCGCATGGTTGTTGCGCGCCACACTCATGCCCGATGCCTTGGCGGGTATCGCGCTTGCAAGCATTCGGTCGACCATCCTGATCCTCCTCAGACCTTGCCATGCATGGGTCCGCGCCAGGCGGACCGTATCGTCATTCCTTGCCTCCGCGCCGCCTGTCGGCCGCGCGGCTGCCCTCATACGATGTGCCTGCGCTCGCCGCTGCCGGCCAGATCCGCCACGAGGGCGTCGGCAAGGGCAGTCACATGCTGATGAACGAACATGTGGCCGCCATCGAACTCGCGCGCCTGGAATGACGCGCTGGTTTCCTTGCGCCAGGCGGCGAACGCTTCGCCCACGCTTGCATCCTGGTTGCCGTAGTAGGCGTATATCGGGACACGTAGCGGAACACGTGCCCTCTCATGGGTTTCGAACAGCCGCAGGTCCGCCCGCATGGATGGCGCGGAAAGCGTGACCAGTTCGGGTGACGCCAGCAGCTCGTCCGGAATGCCGCCCAGGTCGCGCAGGGCTTCGAACATGGCGCGATCATCCATGCGATGCAGCAGTTGCGGGTGCGCGATGGCGGACGGACCGCGCAATGCACAGACCACCAGTGCGTTCGGCAGGGAAGCGGATGGCGTGTCGTCCGCCGCCAGGCGATGCATCACGTTCAATGCGACCAGTGCGCCAAAGCTGTAGCCCAGGAACGCGCAGGGTTCGCGCAGTTGTGGACGGAGTTCGGCAGTGAGCGCGGCCTCCAGCTCAGGCCAGGTGTCGATGCAGGGCTCCGCGCGCCGGCGGCCGCGACCCGGGAGATCAATCGGTACGACATCCATGCGGCCGCGCAACTGGCCGGCGAGTTGCCGGAAGTTCCACGAACTGCCGCCCGCGAAAGGAAAACAGAAGAGTGTGGGCAGGCTCACGACAGCGATCCCTCCGCCGTCGATACAGGCTGTGTGGCCTTGGCGAGCGTCTCGTCGGCCTGCCGTTGGATGGTGTCCTTGTCCAGAATGACTGAGTCGGGAATGGCGTCAGGCAGGCTTTCCTCCAGGCGCCGCAGCGGTGGATAGAGCAGGCCAAGCGCAGTGAGCATGACGGAGAGCAGGCCAACGATCATGATCATCACCGCCGTGCCGCGCGATGCGCCCGTGCCCACCCAGTGCCTGGCGAAGGAGGCGATCTGGGCATGGGCAAGCATGGGCTGGAACACCTGGTCGACCATCCATCCGGCCAGCAAGGTGCCCAGCGGCATCAGCGAGCGGGCCAGCATCTGGTTGGCTGCGATCACCCGCCCTTGCAGTTCCAGACCCACCTTCACCTGCACCAATGAAAGCCAGTGCGCATTGATGAAGGCAGTGCATACGCCGATGCCGAACATGCCGATCATGGGATAGATCGCTGCGGGTCGGGCTGCGAGGACTACGGCCGATACGCCGAACAGGGCGACGAAGCCGACCATGCCGACGACACGGCGCCGCAAGCCGCCCCACAAGCTCATGGCCAGGCTGCCGGCCAGCATCCCTGCGCCGTTCATGGCCATCACCGTACCCAGCGTGGCGGTGGTGGAGAACGCCATCACCAGTGGCGTCACCAGGACGAGCACCATGCTGGCCAGGCAGTTGCCCAGCGCGAAGAACACCGCCAGCGCGATCATGCCGTGGCGCTTGAGGATGTAGCGCCAGCCTTGCGTCACCTCCTTCCAGAACGGCTCTTCTTGCCGGCGGAACAGCGCATAAGGAAAGCGCACGGCGAGCAGCGTGGCGAACGCGATCGCGTAGCTGGCAATATCCAGCACTAGGATGCGGTCCAGGCCCAGTCGCAGCATCAGCAAACCGCCGAACATCTGCCCGATCAGCAGGCCCGACGCGCCGCCCAGTTGGACGAAGCCATTGGCGTGACCGAGGTAGCGCTTGGGTGCCAGCTGTGCGATGGCGGCGGTATAGGCCGGTTGCCGGAACGCGCTGGCGATGGCGCTCAGCGTGGCGACGGCGTAGAGCGTGCTGACGTGGAGTTCCCTCGTCCAGGCCAGCACGGCAGTGGCCGCCACGACCAGCACACCGAGCAGGTCGCAGATCATCATGATCTTGCGCCTGTCCCAGCGGTCCGCCACGGCGCCCGCGATGGGCAATACCAGAATGCCGGGCAGGATGCCCATCGCCGACATCATCGCAAAATCGGAGACGACGCCTGTCTGCTGATACACCCATACGCCCAGCGCAAAGGTGGACAGGCCGGTGCCGATCACCGATACGAGCTGGCCCAGCGAAACCAGCAAGAAGGTTGCCAGCGTCGAGGCAGGCACGTGCGCCGACGCCCTGGACGGCGCTGTGGGCCTGGATGTCTGGGTCGTGCCGTGTCGCCAGCGCCGGGCCTGCCGCGTTCCAAGCTCCGCCAGTTCGCGCGCCTGATGTTTCTGGAAGAAGTGTCCGGCGCCAGGGATGATTTCCAGCGACACGTCACGGCTGAAACGCTGCCACTCCAGGTATTCCTCGCCATGGAATTCGGTGGCGCGGTCACGCTCGCCGACTACGCAGACCAGCGGCGCCTTGAGCAGGGCGGCGTCGATCGCGCGATAGTGGCGCGTATAGAAATCCTCCGCCTGCCGTCCGTCGTGGCGCATGTTGCGCACCAGGAATTCCAGCTCCCTGGGGTCTTCGTCTCCGGAGGCGCCACCGGTGACCAGCAGCCCATCCAGGATGGAGCGGGTGGAGACCAGGCCATCGGTGGGCAGCACACGGCTGATGGCGTCGAAGATCGTGCCAGGAAGGCGCGGAATGGGGAACGATCCGCCTACCATGACGCCGAGCACGTTGTCGGCACCACGTGCTTCCATCTGCTGCGCGATCGCCACGGCCATGCCCGCGCCGAGACAGTGGCCGTACAGCAATACTGGCCCGTGGATGGTGCGCTGGATTTCCTCCGCGCATTGCCTGGCGACAGCGTCGAAGGGTTGCAGCGGATCGTCGGGCCGCGCGTAGTCGTGTCCGGGCAGTTCCACGGCGTGCAGCGCGTCGCTTTCCGGCAGGCAGGTCGACAGCGCCAGGTAGGAGATGGCGCTACCGCCGCCGAACGGTACGCACACCCAGGTGATGCCATCCTGGCGTGCATCGCGTGGCGTGAGCCGGTGCAGCAAGCCTTCGTGGCTCGATTCGGCCTGGGCGAGATGATCGGCCAGTTCCGCCACGGTCGGGTGACGAAACAGATCCATCACGCTCAGTCCCCGGCCGATGCCGCGCACGGCGCGGACCGCCTTGAAGGAGTCGCCGCCCAGGTCGAAGAAATTCTCGTCGATGCCGAAGTCGTCGAAGCCGAGCAGGGCGGCCCATGCTGCGGCGATTTCGTTTTCCAGCGCATTGCGTGGTGCGCGCGCATGGGCCGCGACCTGGCGTTCGTGGCTGGGCGCGGGAAGGGCGAAGCGGTCTAGTTTGCCATTAGCGTTGAGCGGTAGCCGCTCGATGGGCACAAAGGCAGTGGGCACCATGTAGTCGGGCAGCGCGGCCCGCAACGAGAGGCGCAGTGCGTCGATGACCTCGCGATCGTGCTCGCGCTGCGTGGCGTCGGCCATCACCAGATAGGCGACAAGCCGCTTGTCGCCGGGCGTGTCCTCGCGCAGGATGACGCGCGCCTCCTGCACGGCGTCGTGGCGCAACAGTGCTTCGATCTCCGAGGTTTCGACGCGGTATCCGCGAATCTTGACCTGATGGTCGATACGCCCCAGGAACTCCACCATGCCGTCGCTGCGCACGCGCGCCAGGTCGCCGGTGCGATAGAGCCTGCTGCCGGGCGGACCGAACGGATCAGGCACGAAGCGTTCTGCCGTGAGCGCGGGGCGGCCCAGGTAGCCGCGGGTAATGCCGGCGCCACCGATATGCAGCTCGCCGGGGATGCCAATGGCGAGCGGTTGCAGCTCGGCATCCAGCACATAGGCCTGTACGTTACCCAGCGGACGCCCCAGCGGCAGGGTGCCGACCCTGGTCGGTTGCTCCGCGGCAACCGTGTAGGTCAGTGCCGCCACGCTGCTTTCGGTGGGGCCGTAGTGATTCTGTATGTTGAGCGTCGGCCTGGCCGTGCGGACATCGCTCACGGTCTGCCAACTGCAGGCCTCGCCGGCAAAGACCAGGCAACGTTGCGGCAGCAGGTCATGGATCGGCGCCATGGAGCACAGCGTTTCAAAGTGGCTGGGGACCAGCTTCAGCACGTCGGGGCGGTGCGTGCGCATGTAGTCGGCAAACGCCAGTGGCTCGGTGACGCGCGCATGCGACATGACATGCACGCAGCCTCCGCTGCTCAGGGCGCCGTACAGCATGGTAGTGCCCAGGTCTGCCGCGAAGGTGGACACCATCGTGAAATGGCTACCCTGCTGTACCGCCAGCCGACGCATGACGCCATGCAGGTAGTTCAGATAGTGCCGGTGTTCGACGCCCACACCCTTGGGGCGGCCGGTCGAGCCCGAGGTGAACAGCACATACATCAGGTTATCGGTACGATGGACTACCGGCACGGCTACATCAGGTTGGGCGGCGATCAGCGCTTCGTCCCGATCCATGCAGATGGCATGAATGCCACCCGTCGCTTCGAGTGGGGCGACCAAGTGCGATTCGGTCAGGCACAGCGTGGCGCCGACGTCTTCCAGCATGAAGCGAACGCGATCGATCGGATAAGTGGCGTCGATGGGCACGTAGGCCGCACCCGACTTGAGGATGCCGAGCAGGGCTGCCACCGTCGCGTGCGTACGCTCCATGTACAGGCCCACGCGCTGCTCAGCGCCTGCTCCAGCCGACCGGAGGAGCGCCGCGATGCGGTTGGACCATGCGTCGAGTTCGCGGTAGCTCAGGCGCGCGTCCTCGTGCATTACCGCTGGCGCGTCCGGAGTGCGGGCGACGTGGGCCGCGAACCATTCGACGATGTCACGAACCACGGGATAAACGACCGCGCTGTCGTTGAACGCGACCAGCAAGGCATGGCGTTCGTCGCCATCAATCCAGTCGAGCAGGGCGAGCGTGTCATCCGGCCGGCGCAGCATGCTCAGCAGAAGGCGATCGAGGTGCCGGGCCATTCGCACCACGGTCTCGCGATCGTAAAGATCAGTGTTGTAGGTCACCGAGCCGCTCAGTCCTTCGGCGAGATCGTCGATGGCCCAGCTCAGGTCGAATTTCGCGGTGCCGGTATCGATCGGCACGTCATGCGCGGCCACGCCATCCAGGTCAAGGCGCGCGCGCGGCATATTGTTGATCGACAGCATGGTCTGGAAGATCGGCGTGTGGCCGAACTGGCGTTCGGGCGCCACGGCTTCGACGAGCTTATCGAAAGGCAGGGTCTGATGGTCGACCACGGCCATCCACTCTTGCTGGACCTGGCGTATCAGTTCGCGCGCGCTGCTCGCCCGGCCAGGACGCACGCGCATGGCCAGGGTGTTGACGAAGCAGCCCACCAGGCCTTCCCACTCGGGCGCATCGCGGCCGGCGACCGGCGCACCGATCACCAGGTCGCCCTGTCCACTGTAACGGCGGTATAGCGCGCCGAGCGCCGCGAGGAAAATGACGAAGGGCGTGACGCGCTCCTGCAGCGCGAATGCCTTCAGCGCTTCCTGGGTCGTGGCGTCAAAACGAAACGTGTGGATGGCGCCGGACGTCCCCTGCGTCGCCGGACGTGGGCGGTCTGTGGAGAGCTCGAGCAACGCGGGTGCGCCGGCCAGTCGCTGTTGCCAGACACCGAGCTGGCGCTCGAGGACCTCGCCGTGCAGCTGCCGTGCCTGCCAGTACGCGAAGTCGGCGTATTGCAGGGTTGGCCGGCGCTCCGTTTCTCCGTCGCCCCCCGAGTTGTACGACTTGCCGAGTTCGCGCAATAACACGCCCACCGACCAGCCGTCGGCTGCGATGTGATGAAGATTGATCAGCAATAGGCTTTCATCTGTGCCCGAACGCCACAGAACGGCACGCACCGGAAGTTCGCGATCCAGCGCAAAAGGCACGCTGGCCTCCGCCGTCGCAAGAGACGCCAGCTGATCGAGTGCCGTGCTGGCATGGGTATCGATCACACGGAGACTGAGCTCGTGCTCGTCATGGACGACTGCCGCGGGCTCGCCGCCGTCGTCGCGATAGGTGGTGCGCAATATCTCGTGCCGGCGCGCCACATCCCGCAGCGCCCGCTCCAGTCGAGCGGCATCGACGCGACCGTGCAAGGCCAGCGCGACCGGCACGTTGTAAGCGGCGCTTCCGGGCTGCCATTGATCCAGGAACCAAAGGCGCCGCTGGATGGACGACAGGGGAATGCCGGCATCGGCGGGCCGAGGTGTGATGCGTGGCGCTTCCGCTTGGCCGGACTGCGCCTTGCGAAGGCGTTGTTCCAGCAGGCGACGACGGGCATCCATGTCCGATCCGAGTGTGCTCATTCGGTGTTTCCTTGGCCGGCGGACGTGTCCGCCAGTGTTTCGCTGTCGTCCTGGGCCAGCGCCTG
>Ga0268248_100041_pt1 | contig 147274 bp, 111 predicted proteins | sample AgamicAtAme_FD_200856 | JGI IMG/M metagenome (GOLD analysis project Ga0268248, IMG submission 200856) | Agave microbial communities from Guanajuato, Mexico - At.Am.e (v2) (version 2) | ecosystem: Host-associated > Plants > Phyllosphere > Phylloplane/Leaf | place: Guanajuato, Mexico | collected... | reverse complement strand
GCAGCGCCACCGCCGGTGGCGCTGCCGCTGGAGCCCGAACCGCGGTTGCGCGAACGCGCGTTGCCATAGCTGTCGCCATCGCTGCCGCCACCGGCCGCAATCGATGCACCGCCTGCGTCGCCGCTTGACGAACCGCTGCCGCCCGCATGGCCGCTATGCGAATAGGCGTCGCCGCCGGATCCGCCGTCGCCGCCATTGCCGCCGATGGCCTTGCCGCCACGGCCATCACCACCGCCGCCGCCGCGTCCGCCATTGGCGTTGCCGTTGTTCTGAGCATAGTTGCCGATATCCGACACGCTCAGGTTGGAGACGGTACCGGTAAGGACGCTGTTGGCCACGGCCTCACTGGTATTGAAAGAATCAGCATTGCCACCGCTACTCGCAGCGGAGCCGTACTGACCCGTCGCATACGTGCTGTAAGTGTTGTTTGAGTCGCTGCTTCCGTGATTGTGATCGTTATCCGCAAATGCCGGCAGTGCCAAGCCCATGCCCAGCACAATTGCGGTCGCAATTAGAGTCTTACGCATAGTCATTACTCCTGGAACGATGCGGTGACCCCCTGTGTGGCTGGTGTTGCGAGTCCAGCACGGCTCTTTCGCAACTTGCATGCCATGGCGCGCGCGACGCTGTTCAGGCGCCCGATTGCCGCGAAATCAGCAGTTTGAAGCGACTCATGGCGCATGAGTCTGGCTTTGCGGAAGTGGCGCGATGGGCGAAGTGATGCATGGCTGTTACACCGTCTTCGACGAAACGGCTGTCGCCACGTCATGTCCGTTTGAGCATGAGCCGCAGGTTCAATGAGTTGCGCCGGCTTGATGATGCCGCGCCGAGTGTTGGAACAGGTGTATCAAGCGCGTTACACCGGTGCATACGAAACGATAGCAATCCCGTACAGGGTCCTGAACCACAACGAAACTTGCAAAAAAAGAAGGAGCCTTTCGGCTCCTCCTCCTGTCCTGCCTTGCGCGGCGCGATCAGCGCTTTTCGATCGGCACGTAGGCCTGATCCTCCGGCCCCGTGTAGTTGGCGCTGGGGCGGATGATCTTGCCGTCCTCGCGCTGCTCGATCACGTGCGCGCTCCAGCCGGAGGTGCGGGCGATCACGAACAGCGGGGTGAACATGGCCGTCGGCACGCCCATCATGTGGTACGCGCTGGCGGAGAACCAGTCGAGGTTGGGGAACATCTTCTTCTGTTCCCACATGAGCTTCTCGATCTTCTCCGACACGTCGAACAACGTGGGGTTGCCGCCCTCGGTGCAGAGCTTGCGCGAGATCTCCTTGATGATCTCGTTGCGCGGATCGGACACGGTATACACCGGGTGACCGAAGCCGATGATGATTTCCTTGCGCTCGACGCGGGCGCGGATATCCGCCTCCGCCTCGGCGGCGTTGCGGTAGCGCGCGATGATTTCCATCGCCACTTCGTTGGCGCCGCCGTGCTTGGGACCGCGCAGCGCGCCGATGGCGCCGGTGATGGCCGAGTACATGTCCGAACCGGTGCCGGCGATGACGCGCGCGGTGAAGGTGGACGCGTTGAACTCGTGCTCGGCGTACAGGATGAGCGACTTGTCCAGCGAATGCGCGTGCAGCTCGCTCGGCTTCTTGCCGTGCAGCAGGTGCAGGAAGTGGCCGGCGATGGATTCGTCGTCCGTCTCCGTCTCGATGCGCTTGCCGTTGTGGCTGAAGTGGAACCAGTACAGCAGCATGGAGCCGAAGCTGGCCATCAGGCGGTCGGCGATGTCGCGCGCGCCGGTGACGTTGTGGTCGTCCTTCTCCGGCAGCACGGTGCCCAGCACCGAGCAACCGGTGCGCATCACGTCCATCGGATGCGTGGCGGCAGGCAGCAGTTCCAGCGCGCTCTTCACCGGCGCGGGCAGGCCGCGCAGGCGCTTGAGCTTGGCGCGGTAGGCGTTCAGTTCGGCCCAGTTGGGCAGCACGCCGTGCACCAGCAGGTAGGCCACTTCCTCGAAGCAGCCCTTGGCCGCCAGGTCATGGATGTCGTAGCCGCGGTAATGCAGGTCGTTGCCGCTGCGGCCCACCGTGCACAGCGCGGTGTTGCCAGCGGCCACGCCCGACAGCGCGACGGATTTCTTGGGCTTGGGAAGGGTTTGCTCGCTCATCGGATACGTCTCCTCAATGCATGCGACTCTGCCGGCCACGGCAGGAACGCCGTGGCCGGCGAATGGGGCGGCCGGTCAGGCCTTCTTCTGGCTGGCGAACAGCGCGTCGAGCTTTTCCTCATAGGCGTTGTAGCCGAGGAAGTCGTACAGGTCGGCGCGGGTCTGCAGCGTGTCGATGATGTTCTTCTGCGTGCCTTCGCGGCGCACCGTCTCGTAGAAATTCAGCGCCGCCTTGTTCATGGCGCGGTAGGCGCCGCAGCAGTACAGCGCGATGTCCACGTTGGCGGTGCGCAGCTCGTCGGTGGTGAAGAACGGGGTGGAACCGAACTCGGTGAGGTTGGCCAGGATCGGCACCTTCACCGCGGCCTTGAAGCGGCGGTAATCCTCCAGCGTCTTCATCGCCTCGGGGAAGATCATGTCCGCGCCCGCTTCCACGTAGGCGCAGGCGCGGTCGATGGCCGCATCGATGCCTTCCGCGGCGGCGGCATCGGTGCGCGCCATGATCACGAAGCCGGCGTCAGTACGCGCATCCACGGCGGCCTTCACGCGGTCGACCATCTCTTCCTTGGGCACCACTTCCTTGCCGGGACGATGGCCGCAGCGCTTCTGGCCGACCTGATCCTCGATGTGCACCGCCGCCACGCCGACGTTGATGAACGAGCGGATGGTGCGCGCGATGTTGAACGCGCCGCCCCAGCCGGTATCGATGTCCACCAGCAGCGGCATCTGCGTGGCGTCGACGATGCGGCGCGCGTCGGTGAGCACGTCCTCCATCGTGGAGATGCCCAGGTCGGGCATGCCCAGCGAGTTGGCGGCCACGCCGCCGCCGGACAGGTACAGCGCCTTGTAGCCCACGCGCTTGGCCATCAGGCCGGCATAGGCGGTGATGGCTCCCATCACCTGCAGGGGACTTTCGGCAGCAACGGCGGCGCGGAACCGCGCGCCGGGGGATGCGTTCTGGGCCATGAAACCTCCGCGTATAAAGCCGGGATTTTAGCGCAGTGTTCGTTCAAGCCCTGTTGCGCGGCAGCATGAATGGTTTCGAAGGGAGCGTGTGATGAAAGTGGGCGCGGGCGTTCATTCCCCCTGCTCCGGCCCCCGCTCCAGGGCCCGCCGTACCTCATCCAATGCCGCCGGATCATCCAGGGTCGAAAGATCGCCCGGGTCGGTGTGCTGCACCAACGCCTGCAACGAACGACGCAGCAGCTTGCCCGACCGCGTCTTGGGCAATGCGTTGACGACATAGACGCGCGCGGGCTTGGCCACCTTGCCCAACTGGTCGGACACGCGCTGCTGCATGGCTTTCGCGACATCGACCGGCGGATCGGTCACGCCCTGCCGCAACGTGGCGAACACCACCGGCACCTGGCCTTTCAACTCGTCCTGCATGCCGACCACGGCGGCTTCCGCGCAGGCCGGATGCGTGGCCACGGATTCCTCGATCTCGCGCGTGCCCAGGCGATGCCCGGCCACATTGATCACGTCGTCGGTGCGTCCGAGGATATTGGTGTAGCCGTTCTCGTCGCGGATCGCCCAGTCCAGCGAGCTGTACAGCAGTTCGTTGAAATGGCTGAAATAGCTGGAGACATAACGCTCGTCGTCGCCCCACACCGTGGTGAGGCAGCCCGGTGGCAGCGGCGGCACGAATACCAGCACGCCTTTCTGGTCGGGTGGAAGTTCGTCGCCGGTGTTTTCGTCGATCACCTTCATGCGGTAGCCCGGCGCGGGCAATCCCGGCGAGCCGAACTTCACCGGTTTCAGGTCGAGGCCGGGCATCAAGGTGATCGCGGGCCAGCCGGTTTCCGTCTGCCAGTAGTTGTCGATCACCGGCACGCCCAAGCCGTCGGTGATCCAGTGCGCGGTCGGTTCGTCCAGCGGTTCGCCGGCGAGGAACAGCCATCGAAGCTTCGACAGGTCGTACTTCTTCAGCCACGCCGCATCCTGCTTCTTCAGCACGCGGATGCCGGTGGGCGACGAGAACATGGTGCGCACGCCGTAGCGTTCGCACAGCTGCCACCAGATGCCCGGATCGGGATGCGTCGGCAGCCCTTCGTACAACAGCGACGTCGCGCCACCGATCAGCGGACCGTACACGTTGTACGAATGTCCCACGGCCCAGCCCACGTCGGAGGTGGAGAACATCACCTGCCCCGGCGCCACGTCGAAGATGGTCGCGATCGACATCGCCATCGCCACGGCGTAGCCGCCCACGTCCCGCTGGATGCCCTTGGGCTTGCCCGTGGTGCCGGAGGTGTAGAGCAGATAGCTCGGTTCGTTCGATTCCAGCCATGCCACCGGCACGTCGGCGCCTTCGTAGAAAGCGCGCAGACTGGCGTAGTCCAGGTCGCGCCCGGCCACGCGCGTCATCTGCGGATCCAGTCCGCGATCGATGAGCAGCACGTGCGGCGGCCGGTGCGTGGCCTCTTCCAGCGCGGCGTCCACCAGGGGCTTGTAGGGAATGACCTTACCGCCGCGCATGCCCGCGTCGGCGGCGATCAGCAGCTTCGGTTCGGCATCGTCGATGCGCAAGGCCAGGTTGTGCGCGGCGAAACCACCGAAGACCACCGAGTGGATCGCACCGATGCGCGCACAGGCCAGCATGGCGAACACGGCTTCGGCGATGTTGGGCAAGTAGATCACCACGCGGTCGCCCTTGCCCACGCCCAGCGAGGCGAGCACGGCGGCGAAGGTATTCACCTCGCGATACAGGTCGCGGTAAGTGAGCTCGCGCGTGACGCCGGTTTCCGTGGATATGGCCACCAGCGCCAGCTGGCCGCCGCGCGCCTGCAGATGCCGGTCCACGGCGTTGTAGCAGAGATTGGTGGTGCCGCCGACGAACCAGCGGCGAAACGGCAGGCGGGAAACGTCGAGGATCTGCTCGGGCGGCGTGTGCCACTGGATGCGTTGCGCCTGCTCGGCCCAGAAGGCCTCCGGCTGCTCTATCGAACGCTGATAGAACTCCTCGTAGCGCATCGCGATCGCCCTCGCTTCAACGGCTGATCGGCCTAGCCTAGATCAGCCTCGTGGCGTGGGCTGTGCGACCTTGGTCGAGTCACGCGAAGACGGCCGCCATGCGACGGCCGCCTGCGCCAAACCTCAGAGGCAGGACACCGCCGCGTCGCGATACGCGGAGTTGTAGTCCTTCTTGGCGTTCTGGGTTTCGTACATCATGACCTGCGCGCCGGTCCCGTCGGCCGTGACGCTGATCAGCTCGTTCGCGCCGGACTTGTCGCGGCCGGTGAGTTCGCCCGACTGATCCTTGTGCGAAACGCTGACCTCGGCGGTCTCCGCCCACTTCGCACGCACGCATTCCAGATAGGTGGGAATGTCCTTGTGGGTGCGGCTGCTCATCTTGGGCGTGGTGTCGCGCAGCCCGTGCAGGCCACCGCAGGCGGTCAGGAGGGCGCAGCAGGTGGCTATCGCAAATAGTTGCTTCATATCCGGCTTCCAGTCGAGGATCGGCAGATTTAACCATAAGCGGCGCCCGGCGGAGAGACTTGACCCTCACGTCGCGTGAGCCCCCACAGTGCGCGGCACGCAATGAGGACACCCCATGGAACTGACCGTAGGCGAACTTGCCAGGCGCAGCGGACTCACCGTCCGCACGCTGCACCATTACGACGCCATCGGCCTGCTGGTGCCCTCGCTGCGCTCCGCTGCCGGCTACCGGTTGTACGACCGGGCCAATATCGAACGCCTACATCGTATCCAGGCCCTGCGCCAGCTGGGCCTGTCGCTGGCCGACATCGGAACCGCCCTGTCCGGGCCCCAGGCGCCGCTGACCGAGGTGATCGAACGCCAGATGGCGCAGCTCGACCACGAGATCACCAAAGCGACGCGTCTGCGCCAGCAACTGGGTCTGCTGCACGCGCAGCTGGCCTCCGGACAGTCCCCTGATCTGGCCGACTGGCTGGACACCCTGGAGCTGATGACGATGTTCGAGAACTACTTTTCCACCGAGGAAATCAAGCAACTGCCCCTGCTGCACGACGCGGCCACCCGTGCCGAATGGAGTGCGATGGTCGCGCTCGTGCAGGCGGCGATGGAACGCGGCGCGACACCGGGCGCACCCGAAGCACAGGTGCTGGCGCTGCGCTGGATGCGCACGCTGTACCGGGATACCGGCGGCAACCCGGATTTCCTGGTGCGCCTCAATCGCATGCACGACAACGAGCCGGGCTCCTGGGATGCCCTGGGCGTGTCGGCACCGATGCGGCGCTTCATCGAGGAAGCCTTCGTGGAAGGACGGCTGGCGATCTATCAGCGCTATCTGAAGCCCGATGAGTTCGCCTTCATGCGCGAGCACTACGGCGCGACCTTCGCCGCCTGGCCGCCGCTGCTGGCGGCGCTGCGCAAGGCCATGGTGGAAGGCGTGGCGCCGGATGATCCGCGCGCGCTCGAACTAGGCAGACAGTGGTCCGCGCTGTTCCGCGCCTACGCAGGCGATGACCCGGCGACGCACGAGCGCATTCGCCAGGCCCACGCGAACGAGCCGGATCTCACCGACAGTTCGTGGTCCGACGAGGCGCTGACCGCGTATGTACGAACCATCCTCGCCGCGTTGCAGGCCACGCCGCGCACGCATTGAGGGCGCCACACGCGACAAGGGCGGCACATGGCCGCCCTTGTCGTGGCAACGATGGCCGTTCGCTTACTTCTTGGCGAACAGGTGCTCGACGCCGGCGCGCTCTTCGCGCAGTTCCTTGTTGGTGGCGTCCATGCGGGCGCGCGAGAAATCGTTGATTTCCAGGCCCTGCACGATGGCGTACTTGCCGTCCTTCACGGTCACCGGGTAGCCGTAGATCACGCCCGGCTCGATGCCATACGAACCGTCGGACGGGATGCCCATCGAGACCCAGTCACCTTCCGCGGTGCCCAGCGCCCAGGTGCGCATGTGGTCGACGGCGGCCGACGCGGCCGAAGCGGCCGACGAGGCGCCACGCGCCTTGATGATGGCCGCGCCGCGCTGCTGCACGGTCGGGATGAAGTCGCCTTCGTACCAGGCCTGGTCGACCAGCGACAGCGCCGGCTTGCCGTCCACGGTGGCGTGGTGCAGGTCCGGGTACTGCGTGGAGCTGTGGTTGCCCCAGATGGTCATCTTCTTGATGTCGGTGCTGTGCTTGCCGGTCTTCTCGGCCAGCTGCGACAGCGCGCGGTTGTGGTCCAGGCGGACCATCGCGGTGAAGCACTTCGGATCCAGGTCCGGGGCGTTCTGCTGGGCGATCAGCGCATTGGTGTTGGCCGGGTTGCCGACCACCAGCACGCGCACGTCGCGCTTGGCGTGATCGTTCAGGGCCTTGCCTTGCGGGCCGAAGATGGCGCCGTTGGCTTCGAGCAGGTCCTTGCGCTCCATGCCCGGGCCGCGCGGACGCGCACCGACGAGCAGCGCGTAGTCCACGTCCTTGAAGGCGACGTTGACGTCGTCGGTGGCCACCACGCCGGCCAGCGTCGGGAACGCGCAGTCGTTGAGTTCCATCACCACGCCCTGCAGCGCGGGCAGCGCCGGGGTGATTTCCAGCAGGTGCAGGATCACCGGCTGGTCCGGACCCAGCATGTCGCCTGCGGCGATGCGGAACAGCAGGGCGTAACCGATCTGGCCGGCAGCGCCGGTAACGGCAACACGAACGGGTGCTTTCATCGGAGAAACTCCTTCAACTTGGGCTAACTAACAAAAGACAAGGCCCGCACCAGCTGGAACGGGCCCCAAGACCATCAGGTCAATTCCGCGAAGAACGCCTGGATGCGTTCCAGCCCGGGCTGCAATTGTGCGGTCGGGCAGGTATAGGAAATGCGCATGGCGCGCGGCTCGCCGAAGGCCGAGCCCGGCACGCAGGCCACGCCCACGGCTTCCAGGAGCACGGCGCACAGTTCGATGTCTTCGTTGATCTTCACGCCCTTGTAGCTCTTGCCGAAGGCGACGGACACATCGGGGAAGGCGTAGAACGCGCCCTGCGGATACGGGCACACCACGCCGGGAATCGCGCGCAATGCGTTGACCACCACGTCGCGCTTCTGTGCGAACTCCGCGCATTTCGCCTGCGGCACGTCCTGCGGGCCGGCGAACGCGGCGACGGCGGCGGCCGTCACCACTTCGGGCACGCTGGTGATGTGGTTGGAGTTGAGCGTGGTGATGGCCTTGGCCACGTTCTCCGGCCCCGCGATAAGGCCCACACGCCAGCCCGGCATACCGTAGGTCTTGGACACCGAATCGACGAAGATCAGGCGGTCCTTCAGCTCCGGCTTCACGTGCACGAAGTTGTGGTAGCCGATGCCGTCGAACACCATCGAGTTGTAGATGTCGTCGGTGATGATCCAGGTGTCCGGATGCTTCGCCAACACCTCGGCCAGCGCGGCGATTTCATCGCGCGTGTACACCATGCCCGTCGGGTTGGACGGGTTGTTGAACAGGAACACCTTGGGCTTGCGCGCCAGCGCGGCATCGAGCTGCGCGGGCGTGAGCTTGTAGTTCTGCTCGGGGCCGCAATGCAGGATGTTGGCCCTGGCGCCGAGGATGTCCGCGATGTCGCGATAGGTGGTCCAGAACGGCGCGGCGAAGGCGATCTCGTCGCCCTCGTTCAACAGCGCTTCGCCCAGGTTGTACAGCAGCTGCTTGGCGCCGATGCCGATGGAAAGGTTGGCGCGGCCATAGCCCTTGAAGCCGAGCTTTTCGATATGCGCCAGGAAGGCGTCGAGCAGCACGTCCGCGCCACGGTTGCTGCCGTACTGTCCGGTGTCGTGCTGAAGCGCCTCGCGTGCCGCGGCGTACACATGCTCGCCGGGAAGAAAATTGGGAACGCCGATGGAGAAGCTGATGATGTCGCGGCCGGCAGCCTTGAGCTGCTTGGCCTTTTCGGCGATGACCATGATCGCGCTGGGCTTGGCGCGACCGACACGCTGGGCAAGCTGGGGCATGACTTCCTCGTGTTCGGGTTACGAAGACAGCAAACCCGGCGATTTTAGCATGCGGCGGCGCGTCATCCGCCCGCCGGCCACTATCGAATGGTCGAACCCCTGCCCCGCAGGTGCGCCGTCATGCGCGTAAGTGCATCATGGGCGCGCCAGACCGCCCAGCCCGGACGGGCCGGAGGGATGGCAGGGGCCCGCCGGATGCAGGCCAGCCGTTTTGAACAGGAAACCTTTCCAACGCTCACCTAAGGACATACGCGTATGCATTGGTTATGGGTCATCATTGTCGGTCTGGTCGTAGGCATCATCGCCAAGGCGGTCACCCCGGGCAAAGAAGCCATGGGCTGGATCATCACCGCCATTCTTGGCATCGCCGGTTCGTTTATTTCCACCTACGTCGGCGAACAGCTGGGCTGGTGGCCGGCCACCGGTTTCATGCACTTCATCGGATCGATCATCGGCGCGGTCGTGCTGCTGGTGATCTATCACGCGCTGTTCCGTCGCGGCGCCACCTCGTGACGCCCACGTCCCGGCGGCGCCTTGCGCGCCGCCGGGATGCATGCGTTTGCTCAGGCGGCGCTGCCGCCAAACAGCTTGCCCGCCAGCGAGGCGAGCGAACCCAGGTCGAAACCGCCCTGCCCCTGCGCCGGCACCTGGCCGTCGGGCGTCAGGTGATCCACCGCATGCGGCAGCACCTGGGAGAGCTGGCCAAGCAGCTGGCCCTGGTCCACGCCCAGCTTGCTCGCCGCCTCCTGCAGCACCGAGCCCAGGCCGCCGTTCTGCAGCGCCTGGCCCAGTTGGTCGCTGGACACCTGCTGGTTGACGCCCGTACCGACCCACGACTGCACCGCATCGCCCAGGCCATGCTGCTGCAGCATGGACACCAGCCCTTGCACGCCGCCTGCCTTGTCGATGAGCTGGCCGGCAATGGCCACCAGATTGGAACCGCCCGCCTGGTTGCCCTGCGCGGCACCGAGTAGATCATTAAGGAAAGACATGGCCGTACCTCCATGGAATGGGAAAGAGCGCGCATCGCGCGTGGCGCACCACGCGCCGTGTGGAGCCGCTCGATTCTAGGCCTAGCATGGTCACTAAGCCATGACAGAGCCGCCGAAAAAAAGCCGCCGTCATCGCTGACGGCGGCTTTTCACATCATGGGAACGAACGGGTTCAGCCGCGCTCGTCGAGCACCGCGTTCCATTCCTTCACGCGGTCGGCCTGGGCGGCCAGCAGGGCATCCACGTCGCCTTCCACGGTGACCTTCTCGATGATGTCGCCCTGACGGATGGCGTCGACCACGGCCTGGTCTTCGGCACCCACCACTTCGCCGAACACGCTGTGCTTGCCGTCCAGCCACGGCGTGGCGCCGTGGGTGATGAAGAACTGGCTGCCGTTGGTGCGCGGGCCGGCGTTGGCCATGGACAGCACGCCCGGCTTGTCATGGCGCAGCGAGGGGTCGAACTCGTCCTCGAAGCGGTAGCCCGGGCCGCCACGGCCGCTGCCTTCCGGGCAACCGCCCTGGATCATGAAATCGGCGATGACGCGATGGAACGACAGGCCATCGTAGTAACCACGGCGGGCCAGGTTGACGAAGCTGGCCACGGTCACCGGGGTCTTGTCGTCGTGCAGACGCAGATGGATCGGGCCACGGTTGGTGGTGAAGGTGACGTTGATGGTCATCGGTATTCCTTTGATTCTTAAAGCGGCACGCAACCACGCGCGCCCTGCGGCCGCCAAGGATACCCCAGCCGGCGCGCCAGTCCGATCCCTTGCGCGGGAAAAACTCAGCCCCAGGCGGCCGGCAGGCCCAGGGCCTCTTTCGACAGCGCGCCATCGCCACGGGGCGAGGGCGAAGGCGTGGGCACTTCGGCCGGCCAGGGCTCGCCTTCACAGAGATGCGCCCACAGGCGATCCAGCGCCGCATAGCCATACGGCAGCAGCGGCACATGCCGGGCACCGAAACCGGGAATGGCAAGGAACGCGTCGAAATGTTGGGCGTGCGGCACTTTCCAGTACAGCAGATGGGCGCCCCCGGCTCTGGCCCACGCCACATAGGGCTCCGAGGTGAACGCGGTGGGCAGCAAGCCGTCGGACGCGCCATGCACCAACCACAACGGCAGGCCGGCGCGCGGCATCTTCACCGCCGTCGCGGTCACGGCCTCGCGTAGCGACCGGGCGCCGGCGTCCGCGCCATCCCACAGCGCGCGCAGACCGAGGGCGCTCGGCAGGGTCGGGTCTGCCGAATGATCGGTGCCGCCGAACAGGCCCACACCGTTTTCCGGGGGAATGCCGGCGGCATCCGCCCACCAGCTCGCCCGGACGGCGGGATCGACCGGCCCCGCCGCGCCCTGCGCGCCCAGCCCGGCGTAGCGGAAGCCGCAGGGCATGTCGTCCGGACCGCGGCGCAGGTAGGCCGAGGCGTAGCCGGCCGTGATGGCGCGCCACAGGTCGAAGGCCGTGGTGGAAGCTGCCGTGGCCATGGCGTCATCCGTCCAGCCACTGGCGTGCAGGTGCTCGTAGGCCTGAGCAGCCTGCTTGGCGACGCCCGTGCCGCTCACCAGTCCATAGTCATGCAATAGCTGGCAACGCTGCACCCACGCGGGCGGAACCTCGCCCCGCGGCGTGCGCGCCATGGGTGCGCCGTCGAAACGCGCATCGGCCAGTGCGCAAGGAACCCAGATCGATGCCTCGGTGGCGTAGTCGAACAACGCCCGCCCCTGCTCCGGCACGCGCACGCTGGGTTCCAGCGCCACCACGCCGGCGAGCAGGTGTCCGTCGTCCAACCCCGCCGCCTGTAGCACCGCGCCGCCGCCATTGGACAAGCCAGTGGCGATGATGCGCGTGTTCTGCGCCGTGAATGGCGCCTGCCCGGGAAAGGCGCGATCCAGCATGGCCAGCCCGAACTGCGCAGCCTGCAGCACATGACGGCCCCAGTCGGCCTCGGGGTGGTCGCCCGAGTGCATATGCTTGACGGCAATGCCGCCTTGCGGCGTACCGTTCGCAGGCTCGAACTCCAGCGTCGTGCTGCTGCGCCTTGCGCGCGTGCCGTCGAGCGCGACGCCGCTGTCGTCTGAAAGGTCGAAATAGCCGCTGCCGGCTCCCTTGTCCGTATACGCCACCGCGCAACCGCGCGGCAGGCCCCACGCACCCGCCAGCGCCATCGCGCCGTAGATGCCGCGCGAGCCGGACGACGCCGTCACCACCAGGCATCGATGCGCGTGGTCGAAGTGGTCCGGCACCTGCAGCAACACGCGATGCGGCGAATGCGCGCCGGGAATCCACGCGAAGGCCTGGTACTCGCGGCCCGGCACGTCGGGCACGCCGCCGTAGACATGGCCGTAGCCGCCCAGCGGGCCCAGGTCCGCGATGCCCTTCCAGTTGGCCTGGATCGCGCGGCGGCGCAGTTCCCCCGCGGTGGGCCGCAGCGGGTCGGCGATGGGCGACGGCGCGCCGGCCAGGCCGGCCAGCCCCAGCCCCGCGCTGAGCAGGTCATCGCCCTGGCGGTGTTCGGTGACGCGCACCTCGCCGCGCACGAAATCGGGGGCATGCATGCTGGGCTCCTTGGTGACGGGCGAGGGTGCGCCAGGAACGAGGCTCAACCGGCACCCGCCGCATTGAAGCATGTCCGCCATCGCCCCTGATGGACACCGCTTGCCGCGCCGACGCCCCAGCCTGAACGGGCGAGTTGAACGCTTTCAAGCAAGCTGTCACATAACCCCGTATAATTCCGGAGTTATCCCTACAGAAACCTCACGCGACGGCCCCGTGCCGCCCGAGCCGACCTCATGTCCATCGAAAATCTGCGCAATATCGCCATCGTCGCCCACGTCGACCACGGCAAGACCACGCTCGTCGACCAGCTGCTCAAGCAGTCCGGCACCCTCAACGAGCGCACCGTGCTCGCCGAGCGCGTGATGGACAGCAACGACCAGGAAAAGGAGCGTGGCATCACGATCCTGGCCAAGAACACCGCCATCACCTGGACCAACCCCAAGACCGGCACCAAGAACCGCATCAACATCGTCGACACCCCAGGCCACGCCGACTTCGGCGGCGAGGTGGAGCGCGTGCTGTCGATGGTGGACACGGTGCTGATCCTGGTCGACGCGATGGACGGCCCGATGCCGCAGACGCGCTTCGTGACGCAGAAGGCCTTCGCCATGGGCTTCAAGCCCATCGTCGTGGTCAACAAGGTGGACCGCCCGGGCGCCCGTCCGGAGTGGGTGGTCGAGCAGGTGTGGGATCTGTTCGACAAGCTCGGCGCCACGCCGGAGCAGATGGAATTCCCGATCGTCTACGCCTCGGCCCTCAACGGCTACGCCTCGCTCGATCAGGACGCCCGCGAAGGCGACATGACCCCGCTGTACGAAGCGATCATGGAGCACGCGCCCAAGCCGGACGTGGACCCGGAAGGCCCGTTCCAGATGCGCATCAGCCAGCTGGACTACAACAATTTCGTCGGCGTCATCGGCATCGGCCGCATCCAGCGCGGCACCCTGAAGAAGGGCATGCCGGTCGCCGTGATCGACCGCGAAGGCAAGAAGCGCCAGGGCAAGATCGGCCAGGTGCTCGGCTTCCTGGGCCTTGAGCGCATCGAGCAGGATTCGGCCGAGGCCGGCGACATCGTCGCCATCTCGGGCCTGCCGGAGCTGACCATTTCCGACACCGTCACCTCGCTGGACGTGCCCGAGGCGCTGCCGGCGCTGAGCGTCGACGAGCCGATGATCAGCATGACCTTCCAGGTCAACAACTCGCCGTTCGTCGGCAACAAGGACCTGTCCGGCGGCAAGTTCCTCACCAGCCGCCAGCTGCGCGAGCGCCTGGACCGCGAGAAGGTGCACAACGTGGCCCTGCGCGTGGAAGACGGCTCCGACGCCGACAAGTTCCTGGTCTCGGGCCGCGGCGAACTGCACCTGTCCGTGCTGATCGAAAACATGCGCCGCGAAGGCTACGAGCTGGCCGTGTCGCGCCCGGAAGTGATCATCAAGGAAATCGACGGCCAGAAGATGGAGCCGATCGAGCAGTTGGTGATCGACATCGAAGAGCAGCACCAGGGCGGCGTGATGGAACGCCTGGGCATCCGCAAGGGTGAGCTGAAGAACATGGTGTCCGACGGCAAGGGCCGCGTGCGCCTGGAATACCTGATCCCGGCGCGCGGCCTGATCGGCTTCCAGAACCAGTTCAAGACCCTCACCCAGGGCTCGGGCCTGCTGTTCCACGTGTTCGACCATTACGGCCCGTACACGCCCGCTCCCATCGCCAAGCGTCCCAACGGCGTGATGATCGCCAACGCCGGCGGCACCACCCCGGCCTACTCGCTGGGGCCGCTGCAGGAACGCGGCAAGCTGTTCGCCGCCGAAGGCGACTCGGTGTACGAAGGCCAGCTGATCGGCATCCACGCCAAGGACAACGACCTGACCGTCAACGCCATCAAGCCCAAGCCGCTGACCAACATGCGCGCCTCGGGCAAGGACGATGCGATTCAGCTCACCCCGGCGACCAAGTTCACGCTGGAGCAGGCGCTGGACTTCATCGACGACGACGAGCTGGTCGAAGTCACCCCGAAGGAAATCCGCATGCGCAAGAAGCACCTGACGGAAAACGATCGCAAGAAGGCCTCTCGCTCCGCGGGCTGATCGCCTCCTTCGACGCAACAATAGCCAGGCCTCGCGAGGCCTGGCTTTTTTTTGCCCGCGATTCCGTTGCTCGATGCCCACGAGAAGCAGCAGGGAGATGCCGCGCACCACATCGCGCAAAAACACTACCGATATCGGCGCTCTCCGACGACTTCGCACATTGACGCCGAACCCTACGATGTCCTGATGCGTCGGCCGCATGCCGTCCGACGAACCGCTTCCCCTCACCCATCAGGAGTCGCCATGAAGAAAGGCCTCGTACCCGGCATCATCACCCTGCTTCCGCTCGCCCTCGCGCTGAGCGCCTGCGCAACCTCACCGGGCGCGGCGTCGCCGGGCGCCGTCGAAGTGCGCGCCGGCGTGATCGAGCAGATCACCGACGTGCAGATCGAAACCAACCATCACACCGGCGTGGGCGCGGTGGTGGGCGGTGCGGTGGGTCTGGGCGTGGGCAGCCTGATCGGCGCCGGCACGGGGCGCGACGTCGCGATGGTGCTGGGCACGGTCGGCGGCGCCGTGGCCGGCAACGAAGTGCAGAAGCACTACGACAAGCCCGTGGCGGGGCAGCAGATCGTGGTGCGCCTGAAGAACGGCGTGCTGATCTCCGTCACCCAACCGGCGTCGTCCGGCTTCTCCAAGGGCGAGAAGGTGTACATCGAAGGCAACGGCGAGAATGCGCGGGTGGTTCGCCAATAGCGTCCATTCCACACGCCGTCGACACGAAGGCCGCCGCAAGGCGGCCTTCATCGCGGACAGGCATTACACGCGCTGCGCGAGCTCCAGCGCAGCCACCCGACGCTCCAATCTCGGCCCCAGATAGCAATGCGAGCCGCAGGGCATCAGCCCTACCTCGCCGAACGCCTTCAGGTACCACGACGGCGCGCGCGCATGGAAACCTTCCATGTCGCCATCCACGCCGTCCTTACTGGTGAACACCTCAAGAAAGGCGAGGCCTTCGAGCATGTCGCTGATGCCGCCAAGCCCCGCGCGGATCTCGGCCGGCTTGAGGTAATGCAGCACGTCGGTGCATACGATGATGTCGAAACGCTGGTCGAAGCGCAGGTATTCCAACTGCCCGAAGCGCGCCAGCCCGATGTTGCGGCTGCGCCCGTAACGCGACACCGCATACTCGCTCGCCTCCAGCCCCTGGTAGTGAAGGCCGGGCCGCAGCTTCAGCAGCGGCGCGCGCCACACGCCCTCGCCACAGCCCACGTCCAGCACCGAACGCACGGTGCGGCCGAGGTAGTACTCCGCCTGCGCCACCACCATGGCAATCTTGCGGCGCAACTCCGCCGGCGAGGCGACGGAGTGATCGGGGTGGCGATACCACTTGTCGAAGTAGGCGCGGTCGTAGGTCTTGGGCACAGGCGTTTCTCCGGCGTGGAGGCGCATGGTAACCCAGCGCCCACGATCACCTGCCCTGAACATGGCTTGCCGCAGCATATCCGTGCTGGAACCTGGGAGCCGCCCCTATGCCCACGATCCGCATACGCATGACCGGCACGCGCGACGATGCCGACACCCTGCTGACGATCCTCCACGGCATCGACGGCATCGAGCACGTCGAGGAAATCGACGATCCCTCGCAGGACATGCGGGACGACTCCAGTTCGTCCGATCTCGTCGACGACAACAGCGCCGAGTTGTTCTTCATCGAAGTCACCGCCCGCGACGCGCTGCACGCCCATGCCGTGCGCGCCGTTGCCGAGGTGGAAGCGTCCGTGCTCGGCGCGGTGGTGGAATTCACCGACGATTTCTGATCGACCTCACGCGCGTCAATCCCGCGCGCGTCGACGACATCCATTCGCTCTCCGACACCGTGGACCATTTCAGATACCTCCCCATGGAGGCACTTGCGTGCGCGGCATACGGTCTCCTATGCGCCCCGCGCAAGGCTATGTCCTATCCAAGGAGACACGATGAGCAGCAAAGACTTTCGCAATCGGTACCCCATCATCCTCGTTCACGGTTTTACCGGCTGGGGTCGAGATGAAATGCTGGGGTTCAAGTACTGGGGTGGCAAGGTCGATATCGAAGCCCGCCTCAACGACTTGCACTTCCATACACGCACCGCGACTGTCGGCCCCTTCTCCAGTAGCTGGGAGCGATCCGTCGAGCTGTACCACTACCTTGTTGGCGGCAGGGTCGACTACGGCGCCGCCCACGCCAAGAAGTACGGCGTCCACCGCTACGGCCACACCTTCCCGGGCATCTATCCGCAAATCAGCGATACCAACAAGGTCCACCTGGTTGGTCACAGCATGGGCGGCCAGACGATCTGCGACCTCGAAGCCTTCCTTCGCAACGGGTCACAAGAGGAGCGCGACTACCACAAGGCCCATCCGGAGGAAGACCCCATCTCCGACCTGTTCCTGGGCGGCAAGCATTGGGTGCACAGCATCACGGGCCTGGCCCCCGGGTTCAATGGCACGACCTTCCTGGATACCCACGAAGGTCTGATCAACTTCATGAACCTCACCAAGCAGATCACCGTCACCATGGCTGCAACCATTGGCGGCGATCCCAACGATTTCATCTATGACTACAAGCTGGATCAGTGGGGACTCAAACGCGAGCCCGGCGAACCTTTCGTCCAGTACCAGGAGCGCGTTTTCGAAAGCGATGTCTGGAAGTCGAAAAATATCGGGTTCTACGATCTGACCTCACCGGGTGCCGCGAAGATCGCCCGCGACAGGCTCCGACTGTTTCCCGAGACCTATTACTTCTCGTTTTCCGGCAACGCCACTTTCAAGAACCCCAAGACCGGATTGGCGCTTCCCGTGCCGACGATCAATCCCATACTCTACCTGCCCGCGTTGATCATCGGCCGCAATCAAGGCAACCCCGAGTATCCGGGGGACGAAGCCGAATGGCATAACAACGACGGCTGCATTTCCTGTGCTGGCACCCGCTACGTGCTTGGCCAGGAACATCGTGACGCGGACCCCAACGATCTCTCGTTCCCGCCCGGCATCTGGAACTCGTTCCCGACCATGAATGGCTGGGATCACGGCGACTTTACCGGCATCAATATCTCGTTTCTGCTGGGGCGCAGAGACATCATGCCGTTCTATACCGACCTCGCCCGCCGGCTGGTGTCGATCGAGCCACCCCACGACGACACCCAGGAGGATTCATCGGCCCACTCTGCGGTGTTGCATGCGCCGAAAAAGCATGACGCGGCCCACAAGGCGGCGCCAGCGAAACACGCCAAGGCATCGGCACCCGGCGGACATCCCAAGGGTAAGCACTAAGTAATAGAGGGATGGCGCGTTTGCGGCGCGCCATCCCTGCGCCAGCCTGACGCGGCGCATGAATACGCGCCGAACAAAATTGCGCGCTCCGTCGCCCAGCCGGTAAGCCGGACGTCAACTCCCACGTTGACACTCCCAGGTCACGCCGCCGTTCAATCGCCGCCTGGAGCCCGGACGCATGCAGGACACCCCGAACCGCCCTTCCCTCGGCAGGCGCTCATGGCTCGCCGCCATCAGCGTGCTGCTCGTACTCGGCACCAGCGCCGCCGCCGCACGAAGCGGCAGCGCACTCTCCCAGGACGATGTGGACTGGCTGCGGCGCGACAGCTTCGAGCTGGATACCGCCACCGTCGCCATGTACCGCGACCTCGGCCGCTCGCGGCTGCTCGACCGGCAACTCGACGGACGCATCAGCGACGACCTCCCCGCCCCGATCACCGCGCTGATCAACTCCTACGAAGCGGCCAACACGCCGACCGAGCAAGTCCTGGCCGGCCTGCGCGACGAGCAGGAGAAGATCAAGGCCATGCCCGATGGCGATGAGAAGACTGCGGCGAAGAAGGCCCAGCAGCAGCACGCCAACGACCTTCTCCAGCAGGCGCAGGAAATCGAAATGCTGCATGCCGTCTACGGCCCGAACCAGCTCAAGGAGCAGATGGTGTGGTTCTGGCTCAATCATTTCAGCGTGTACGGCGCCAAGGGGCGCGTGCGTTGGGTGGCCGCCGACTATGTGCAGAACACGATCCGGCCGCATGCGCTGGGCAAGTTCCGCGATCTGGTCATGGCCACGCTGGAAAGCCCGGCGATGATGGAGTTCCTGGACAACGCCCAGAACGCCAAGGGCCACGTCAACGAAAACTATGCGCGCGAATTGATGGAACTGCACACGCTGGGCGTCGGTTCCGGCTACACCCAGCAGGACGTGCAGCAGCTGGCGCTGATCCTCACCGGCGCCGGCGTGGCGCCCCTGCGCGATCCCGACGCCATGCGTCCGCGCGTGGCGGAGATGGTGGTGCGCAACGGCATGTTCGAGTTCAATCCCAAGCGCCACGACTTCAGCGACAAGGTGCTGCTCGGCCACAAGATCAAGGGCAGCGGCTTCGACGAGATCTCCGAAGCCGTCGACATCATCACCAAACAGCCGGCGTGCGCGCAGTTCGTATCGAAGAAGCTCGCCGAGTACTTCGTCGCCGACCAGCCGCCGCCGGAACTGGTGGCGAAGATGGCGCGCACCTTCCAGCGCACCGATGGCGACATCGCCGAGGTATTGCGCACCATGTTCGAGTCCAGGGAACTGGCCGCCACCTACGGCAAGAAGTTCAAGGACCCGATGCAGTTCGTGGTGTCCTCGGTGCGCATGGCCTATGACGGCAAGCCCATCGCCAATGCCAAGCCGCTGCTCAACTGGCTCAACCAGCTCGGCGAGCCGGTGTTCGGCAGGCTGACCCCGGACGGCTGGCCGCTGGACAGCACGGGCTGGTCCAGCTCGGGACAGATGGCCAAGCGCTTCGAGATCGCCGGCGCCATCGGCACCGGCAACAACCGCCTGCTGACGCCCGAAGGCCAACCCAAGAGCGGCGGCGACTTCCCCATGCTCACCACGCGGCTCTACTACGACACCTTCGACACAAAGCTGAGTGCGCCGACGCGCGAAGCGCTGGCCAAGGCCACCACGCAGCAGGAATGGAACACCTTCCTGCTCTCCTCGCCCGACTTCAACTACCGCTGAGGCCACGCCATGAAACGCCGCGAATTCCTGCTCGCCGCCGCCACCGCTGCCGTCGCCGCGCCCGCCTTATCGTTCTCGGGAAAGCTGTTCGCCGCACCGGCCAACAGCCCGCGCTTCCTGCTGGTGTTTCTGCGCGGCGGCTATGACTGCAACAACCTGCTCGTGCCCTACAGCAGCGATTTCTACTACGAGTCGCGCCCCACGCTCGCCATCGCCAAACCCGATCCGTACAACGCCAACAGCGCGATCGGGCTGGACGGCAACTGGGGCCTCAACCCCGTGCTGCGCGATTCCATCTATCCGCTGTGGCAGAAGCGGCAGGTCGCCTTCGTGCCGTTCGCCGGCACCGACGACATGTCGCGCAGCCACTTCGAAACGCAGGACAACATCGAGTCCGGCGAGCCGACCGAACAGCGCAGCAACTTCCGCTCCGGCTTCATGGCGCGCCTGTCCGGCCAGATGAGCGCCGTGCCTTCCATTGCCTTCACCGATGCCTTGCCGCTTTCGTTCCAGGGCAGCGGCCGCGACATACCCAACATCTCCCTGCGAGGCAACACCAAGCCCGTCTACGACGAACGGCAGGCCGGCATCCTCGCCGGCATGTATCGCGACACCAACCTGGCTTCGGCCGCTGCTGATGGCCTGGAACTGCGCCAGACCGTGTCCAAGGAGCTGCAGGACGAAATGATGAAGGCGAACCGCGGCGCGCCCAACGCCAAGAGTTTCGCCGACGAAACGCAGCGCATCGCCACCATGATGCGCGACCAGTACCGCCTGGGCTTCGTCGACGTGGGCGGCTGGGACACGCACGTCAACCAGGGCAACGTCACCGGACAGCTGGCCAACAACCTCAGCAACCTCGGCAAGGGTATCGCCGCCTATGCCGATGCGCTGGGCGACGAGTGGAACAACACGGTCGTAGTGGTGGTGTCCGAGTTCGGCCGCACCTTCCGCGAGAACGGCAATAAAGGCACCGATCACGGCCACGGGACCGTGTACTGGGTGCTGGGCGGCAAGGTGAACGGGGGACGCATCGCCGGCCAGCAAGTGGCGGTGAATCCGCAGAGCCTGCTGCAGAACCGCGACTACCCCGTGCTCAACAACTATCGCGACGTGCTCGGCGGGCTGCTGGGGCGCATGTGGGGTTTGTCAGGCAGCCAGCTGCAGTCGGTGTTTCCCGGCGCGCATCCGCGCGACCTGCAACTGGTGTAGTCAGCCGAAGCGCTTCTGCGGAGCGTCGTCGTTCCGCGGAAGCGCGCATGCCGCGCGACGCTTCACGCCACGCGGCGATAGCGGCCAGACATCACGGGCTCCCACTTCACACCGCCGTCGAACGAGCTCTCCAGCTTCAACGTGAACACGTCATCGTCCTCGAACACGTAGACGTGCCGCGTCTGCCCACGTGGCGAACTGCGCACGAAGGTCAGGCTGTCGCCATTCCACACACCTGGCGCCGGCATGCCAGGCACGAAGCCGTAGCTGTCGAACCAGTACAGGCTGTACTGGTCGTGCTCCGGCTCCATCACGAACACGGCGTGTGCCTGCAAGCTTGTATTGCCATCGCGTTCTTCGCGGTAATCCTGCACCAGCGCGCGGCCATTGAGCGCCACGCGCGCCGTGACGTACCCGACCGCCGCGCCGCCCTGCCCCCAGCGCGTGGTGGCGATGGTTTCATCGCCCTGCCAATCGCCCGCAAGGCGGGCCAATACGTTCGCGGTCATGGCTCAACCGTCCTCGCCCGACAGGCGCACCAGCAGACCCTTGGCGATGGCGCCATGCAGCTTGCCCAGCCCGCGCACCATGTGCAGCGTGGCGAACAACAGCAGGATGCCGGCGATGCAGGTCAACACGGCCAGCGGCCAGTAGTTGCCGTCGCACAGCCAATGCGGAATGCCGCAGTTCAGATAGATCACGTCCTCCACGCTCAGCGCCTTCAGCACCGGCGTGCCGATAAAGGCCAGCGAAATGCTCAGCAGGGTGATGGTCAGCGTGAAGTACAGGATGCCCAGCGGCAACATCAGCACCATGTAGAACAGCGTGGTCCAGGTATGCACATCGGTGAAGATGGCCCCCACGCGCTGGCTCAGCGACTTGCCGGCATTGGACGGATACAGCGGCCGGCGCGGCATGCGCACGCCGAGCATCGTCTCCACGATGCGCCCTTCCAGCAGCGACAGCGCGCGCACCGTGGCCAGGAACAGGATGGCGAAGGGAATGCCGATGATGAGCACCGACAAGCCCATCGACAGCGACACGCCCGTCACCGCCCAGGTGAAGTAGAAGATGCCCGTGGCCAACGCCAGCAGCATGTAGAACAGCGCGCCCCAGGTGCGCGAATCGGCGGCGACGCCAAAGAAGCGTCCCGGCAGCGAGCGGCGCCTGGGCGGCGGCGGCGGACGCAGCGCGCGCTGGATCTTGATCTCCTGGTCACGATAGATGTCCGCCACCTCTTCCGGCGCCCCGTACGTGCTCACCACGTGCGCCAGCATGTCGGCTTCGCTGCGCTGCGGGTTGTCGGCCAGCTCGGCGCGCAGGTGTTCCTCCGCGTCGTACAGCGCATCCTGGATCAGCGCGGGGTCCGCGCCCTTCAGCGCCGCGCGCAGCTGTTTCAGGTATTCGGCGATCGTGCGTGGTGCATTCATTACACCTCTCCTTGCAGAACGGCATCGACGGAGTCGCGCGTGGCCGACCAGGCATCCACCCAGTCACGCAGGACCTCGCGCCCCTGCTTCGTTATGCGGTAATAGCGCCGCGGCGGACCGCTGATGGAAGGCTCCACCTCGCTGGCCAGCAGCCCTGCCCCCTCGAGATTGCGCAGCACGGGATACAGGGCACTCTGTTTCCCGGCAAGCACGCCCTCGCCCATGTCTTCCAGCCGCTTGGCGATCTGGTAGCCATACATCGGCTGCCGCGACCGCCCAAGCACCGCCAGCAGCACCAGCGATACGGTGCCCGCCGACAGCTCCTTCTGGAACTTCTTCAGATGGCTGCTGTTGTCTTCCATGCCCCACCTGCACTGCTACCCATCGTGGACTCCACCATAGTGTGAAGTTCGCACTAGTGCATGGGCATGAAGTCATGCCCTGGACCGGAAGCGGTTGGATGTGTCGCCTGCGCTGGCGATCGAGCCCGCTCACGGCAATCGCCGGGCAGCGTTGCTCAGTTCAGAAAAAGGGTGTTTGGACCTTGGCTCAGGCGGGGCTTGGGAAGACGGCCGCGTGCAGACACAACCATGCCGACTGACGCCAAGCCAACGGAAAGCGACCGATGCCGAGCCAGCCCCTTCTTTCAGTGCTCGTTGACCCAGATTTCCTCGATGTTGTTCATCACCGCGAGTTTCACGTCGGGTTGCGACAACTTCGAAACGTCGAAGATGCGACCGTGGCGCATCCCTCGGTAAACCCCATCTTTCCGGAACGTTGCCGCCCATATGACGCTGTCCAACGCCGCCGTGTCGTACTGCGCGGTGTAGTTGAACCCGTTACTGGTCACGCCAAAAAGGTCATGCATAAACGCTTGCTCCGCGGGCGGCTCGTGCGCGGACACTACACCTTTGCCCAGGGATGCATGTGAAAGGGAATCACGGGCTCCGTGAAGAAGGGAAACACGCTTCTTATGGAGCCGTCGCGGTCACTTTGAAGCGCCTTGCGCGCGCGGGACCACAGCTCTCCGATGGAGATCTTCGACGCTGAATGCAAAAACATGCATCGAGATTTTCCCAATCTTTCACGGGTCACGCACGATGCGCCTCATACAACAACGGCGCCACTACGGGCAGTCATCGAGAGAACATCATGGACAAGAATCGCGTTGAAGGCACGAAGCACGAGATCAAGGGCGCCATGAAGGAAGGCGTTGGCAAGGTCACGGGAAATCCTGCCAAAGAGGCGGCGGGAGCGATCGAGAAGAACGCCGGCAAGGTACAGAAGGAAGTCGGCAAGGAACACGATCGCCAGCGTGATGCGGACAAGCATCACTGACGGAACCGCGTAACCGACGCGCCGCTTGCCATTGTCGGTCAAGCGGCCGCCTTGGGACGGCCTTGTGACAACACCCTGGAGGGAAACTCGCCGTAGATGCGCCGATAGGCGCTGGAAAAACGCCCGAAGTCCCATACGCCAAAGCGCCCGCATATCTGCGCCACGGTATCCGATGGCCCGGCGGACTGCAGTGCCTGATGAATGGCGCGCATGCGCCGCAGCATCAGGAATCGATGCGGGCTCAGGCCGAAGTGTTCCAGGAACGCCGTCTGCAAGGTGCGGTTCGATACGCCCGCCGCCTGGCAAAGATCGCTCACGCGCAGCGCCTCGCTGGTGGATACATCCAGCCTGGCCAGTGCACGCCGGATGATCTCGCGGCGCGCCAGCCGCGGACGGCCCAGCGCGGAGGCCGGCAGCGGCGCCACTGCCTGCACCGCCTCGCAGACGCCGGACGCAAGCTGCTCGTAAAGCTCGCGCCGCGCAGGCATGTCGTCCAGCGCGTTCGGATCCACGTCGCCGACCTCGAACATCCGGCACACAAGATCACCCAGCCCCGCGACCAGGCTTGCGCGCGTCTGGCCGATAAGGTGATCTCCCGGATCGGGTTGGAAATCCAGCGACGGATCATTCAACCACCGCGCCACCGTGTCGCGACCGACGCTGATGCCCACCCAGCGCATCGCAGTGCTGTGGTAGCAATAGAAGCTGCGATGGGAGGCAAGCCAGGCGAGGGTCGCGTTGCCCATGGGCTGCCCGTTCATGGCCACGTCGACGCCGCGCGACAGCGGAAAGAACAGACCGAAGTTCTCCGGCCGGCAGGCGCCTTCATAGACAGCGCCCGCACCATTGAAGCCCAGCATGACTTCGATGTCGGCCAGGACAACGTATTGCATGCACCAGTTGTCCGTGCTCTTCTTCAAGGGGATGAAGCGGCCGGAGACGCCGCGCATGGCCTCTTCGAATTCATCGAAGGCAAGACCGAAGAGCCGAACCATGTCCCCTCCACGTCATGGCGTCAAAGGACATCGTCACCGCTTCCGTGTCGGGTGACGCATCCCTTTCATTGGCACCTCGCCGTCGCATGCAGATAAAGACCCGCGCGACGGACGAAGGCGTCGCAGGAACATTTACCCGAACTTCGATCAACGCTCAACAGCGCCCCGCTCGAAACGCTCCCTGATTCACGCTTGCACCTTGTGCTTGGGCTTGTTGCGCGGCGCGGCCTGTCATCGGCATCACCTTCATGCATGCGCCTGCGCAGTCGCATGCCCGCGCGATGACGCCCGGCATCATCGTCGCGTCGCCACGCATTTTTTTCCAGTTTTACGTAGACGGTCTTGCGCGCGCGGAACAAGCTCCAGCCAACGGGTGGCGGTCCAATTTCCCTTCCATGACAGAAATGTCGACGGAATGGATGTCTCCCCACTGCAGGCTCGGCGATCAGGGCCGGCAAGGGACAGCACGGCAAAGCGGCCATAACGTGGCGCACGGCAAGGAGGACACTATGGGGTTGTATCGGGGGCTGCCGGTATCTCATGCCGTATCCGTCGCGCGTGCGCTGCTGGAGCTGGCGAACGATGCGGTCACGGAAGACGTTCTGCCCAAGCCCATGGCGGCGACCATCTCCGCCACGGCCAGCGACATCGCCTTCCGTCTTGAAACATTCCTGACATCGCGTGGCACGGGCTTGCCGCCCAGGCTTCATCAGCATCTCGACGGCGTACTGGTGGATTTCGACGCCATCGTGCAATTCGCCGACCTGGTCGTCGACCACGATCTCACGCCTCGCAATATCGGCCACGTCGCCGCGGCGCTCCGCTACACTCTCACGCGTGTGCTGGAACGGTTGCGGGAAGTCGAGCGCGAACTCGACGGCTGCGCTACCGATGACCGCACCGGTTTGCCCAGCACGATCACCTGTTAGCTCCGCGACATCGACGGCGCTCGAGTGATCCCGAGGAACAATGGTCATGATCGAGTGTTGGTTCGAGTTCGCCAGTAACTACAGCTACCTGAGCGTGATGCGCATCGAGCGGGAGGCGCAGGCGCGCGGCGTGCCCATCGCGTGGCGTCCGTTCCTGCTCGGGCCGATCTTCCAGTCTTTCGGCTGGACCAACTCGCCCTTCGTGCTGCAGCAGGCCAAGGGGCAGTACGTCTGGCAGGACATGCCGCGCCAATGCCGCAAGTACGGCCTGCCGTGGCGACAGCCCAGCCAGTTTCCGCGACGCTCGGTACTGCCCACGCGCATCGCCCTGCTTGGTGAGGATCAACCCTGGATGGGCGCCTTCTGCCGCCGCATCATGCACATGAACTTTGCCGAGGACCGCGACATCGACAATGCCGACGCCGTCAGCGAGGCATTGGCCGAACTCGGCCTGCCGGCTGACGCCTGGCTGCAGGAAGCCGGCGCGGAGGCCAACAAGCAGCGCCTGCGTGAACGCACCGAGCAGGCCAAGGCGCGAGGCATCTTCGGCGCGCCCACCTTCTTCGTGGGCGATGCCATGTACTGGGGCAACGATCGGCTGGACGACGCGCTGGACGACGCGGCCGCCCTGCGGTCTGGCCAGCACACCACTCGCTAGGTCGGCGACATGGCTAAGTAGTTTTACGCAGTCGCATCAGGTATTTCACCGGACGCACAGGGAAATATCTCATGCTCTGATAGCCCGCACGCCATGCCCGCGGCCCGCCAGTGCCGCGGGTCCGCTCCCTTCCATGGAGCCATTCGTGCGGATACCACCATGAATCGTGCCGGCCTCGCTTTACCCCTACGATGCGCGGGATGGCTACTCGCGCTGGGGCTGTTGGCCTCGTCCACATCCCTATGGGCTCAGCCGCAGGAGCCGTCGGCGCCACCCGCCACCGACGAAACCCACGCCGACCACCCCGGCGATGCGGTGGCGCGGTACTTCAATCGCGACATCGTCACGTTCCGCGCCTCCTTCCTCGGTCGCCCGCCCGAGCTGCGCGCGAGGACGGCACAGGAAAACATCGACCGCGTCGTCAAGAAGAACGGCCGCGCGGAGGTTTCCTTCAAGGACACCACGCAGGGCCTGCTGGTGCTGCTGGGTGGTGAGCTGATCACCATCGTCACGCCGGACGACCTGGACAAGCTCAACAACGAAAGTATGGCCGACGTGCAGGCTCACGTCGCTGCCAACCTGAGCGCGGCGGTGAAGGCGGCGGAAAGTACCGAGCGTCCCCAGTGGATTCTGCGCGGCGCGCTGTGGTCGATCCTGGCGACGGCGCTGGCCTTCGCCCTGTTCATCGGCGTCCGCTGGGTCGCCCGGCGTATCGACGAGGCATTGCGGCGCTGGCTGGAACGCCGGCTCGATGCCATCCGCCATGAATCCACGCGGCAGCTGGCGCTCGGCGTGCGCACCATCGCGCGCTGGCTCGTGCGTGTCGCCACCTGGATCATCGTGCTGGCCGTGCTGGAAGAGTGGCTGCGCTTCGTGCTCGCCCAGTTTCCGTATACGCAGCCGTGGTCGGAGGCGATGCGCGGCTGGATCATCGGCCGGCTCTCCGATTGGGGCACGGCCATCGCGGGCGCCATTCCTGGCCTGGTCGCCGCGCTGGTGATCCTGCTGGCGGCCCGCATGCTCACGCAGGGCATCAGCGTGACCTTCCGTGGCGTGCAGAGCGGGCGGTTCCAGTTGTTCCAGATCGACTCCGAACTGGCCGAACCCACGCGCAAGATCGTCGTGGCCGTGGTCTGGCTGTTCGCCGTCGCCATGGCGTACCCGTACCTGCCCGGCGCGCAGACCGAAGCCTTCAAGGGGCTGAGCGTGCTGGTCGGCCTGATGGTGTCGCTGGGCGCCTCGGGCATCGTCGGCCAGGCGGCCGGCAGCTTCACCATTCTCTATTCGCGCACCATGAAGGTGGGCGACCTGGTGCGCAGCGGAAATACCGAGGGCGTCGTGCTGCAGATCGGCCTGTTCGCCACGCGCCTGCGCACGCTGACCGGCGTGGAGGTGAACATCCCCAACAACGTGGTACTGGGCACCCAGCTGCTCAACTATTCCCGGCACCCGGAAGGCCCGGGCATGTGGCTGGAAACCTGCGTGACCATCGGCTACGACACGCCGTGGCGGCAGGTGCAGCAGATGCTGCTGGGTGCGGCGGACGAAACGGCGCTCATCGAGAAATCACCCGCGCCGTTCGTGCTGCAGACGGCGCTTTCGGACTTCTATGTCGAATACCGCCTGCGCGTGCGCATCGTCGACGTCAGCCAGCGGCAGAACATCATGAGCGAGCTGCACGCGCGCATCCAGGACCACTTCAACGTAGCCGGCGTGCAGATCATGTCGCCGCACTACGTCACGGATCCCAAGGAACCCAAGGTCGTTGCGCCAGAACACTGGAACGGCTAAAACGCCTGCATGTTCTTCTCCAGGGACGCCTCCATCCGCCGGCAGTTCGCCGTTTTCCTCGGGGCGATCTACGTGGTGCTGCTGCCCTTCGCCGCCTGGGTGCTGTTCCATCAATGGACGGCCTATGAAGCAGCCCGCGAGAACCTGGACGACTTCGGCCGGTTCCACACCACGCTGATCGCCATGGAACGGCTCTCGGTCGAACGCATGGCGACCGCGCAGATGCTGGGCAGAGCCGCCCGCCGCGGTACGCTCGAGCAAACCGAACTCAGCCACGCACGCGGCGCGGTGGACGATCGACTGCAAGCGCTCGCCGCAGCCATCGGCTACAAGGCCTGCCATCATTGCGGCGAACTGTCGACCTCGCTGGATACCGTGACGGCGAACCTTCACGCAGCACGTGAACGTGTCGACGCCCTGCTCGCCGATGGCCCCGTGTCCGCCACCGACGTCAGTGTCACCGATCGCCTCGCCGACTGCGGCTCGCAACTCTCGACGCTGGCCGGCGCCAGCGTAGCCATGTCCGTCCAGCACGAACCGAACGCCGTACGCTACATCTACGTGGCCTCGTTCGCCGCCCTGCTGCGCGACCAGGCCGGCCAGCTCGGCACGCAAGCAACCCAGGTGCTGGCCGGCGGTAGCCCGATAAACGCCGGAGCGTATCGCGCCATCGAGCGGACCATCGGCAGGATCAAACTGCTCCATTGGCTGAGCGCCACCGTCGTGCACCAGCACGAGGCGCTGTCCGATCGCCTTGTCGCGCATATCGAAACCGGCTATCTCGACGCCGGGCTGACGTATGCGCAGAACACCGTCGATGCGGTGGCCGCCAACGGCAAGACACCCTCGACGGCGGAATTCGATCAGCGCTACGCCGCCTCGCTGGCCCCCATCACCGACCTGCGCGACGATGCGCTTCGCCTTGCCTCCACCGCCCTGCAGCGGGACGAACACCGGCAAGGCCTGCAGTTGATGTTCACGGCCATCGCGGTCGCGCTGCTCGCCCTGTTCCTGGTATTCGTCTCGCGGCAATTCCATCGCAGGATCGTCAAGCCATTCGTCGACGCGCGCCGGTTCGTGCTCGACGTCACCGCCAACCGCGGCATGGTGCGCTCGGCGCCGCAGGGCTATCGGGGCGAGATCCGCGATCTGTTCTCGGCCTTGTCGGCCCTGAAGGTAAGCAACGACCGCCGCTTCGAGCTGGAGAAGGAACGCGAACGCCTGATCCAGGAACTCCGCCTGATGGCGGAAACCGACTTCCTCACCGGCCTGCTCAACCGACGCTCGTTCGAGCGCCGCGCCATCGACATGCTCTCCGACCGGCGCAACAACGATGGCTGGATCGTGCTTACCGCATTCGACGTCGACCACTTCAAGCGCATCAACGACACCTATGGCCACGAAGCGGGCGACATGGCGCTGCGCAAGCTGTCGGAACTGGCCCGGGAAGCGTGGCGCGTGGACGACATCGTGGGCCGCATCGGCGGCGAGGAATTTGCCGTCATGGCCCGCGTCAAACTGCCGGACGACGCCACCGTGCCGGCCCGGCGGCTGATGGATCGCCTGCGCAAGGAGATCATCACCACCGTCGACAGCCGCACCTTCTCCATCACCATCAGCTGCGGCGTCACCTACGCACACGCCACGAACATCCCTTCGCTGGAATCACTGATGCGACAAGCCGACAACCTGCTCTACGAAGCCAAGGTGTCCGGCCGTGACCGCATCGAGCTGGCTCCCTTCGACCCACGGCGTGGCGAAAGCTGAGGTTGTTCCTTCACTAATGGACCAACGCGAACAACGTAGCCCGGATGAAGCCAAAGGCGGAATCCGGGATCACGCCGCGCATGCATCGCTGGGCGCGAACCAGCGCGAATTGCGCAAGCGGTGAAAGGCTGGGGCGACATCCTCCCGGATTCCGCTTCGCTGCATCCGGGCTACTGGGTTGCTGCGGCTTGGGGGAACGCGATTCTTGTCTTGCCACGGCTCTGCTCACGCACAATCGAACAAGCACATGAAGCCATAGTCCATATGCAGCTGCATATGGCAATGAAACAGCGACAACCCACGCTGATCCGCGATGAAATCCACCTCCGTGCTCTGGTATCCGCCCAGCATGGCCACGTCCTTGATGATGCCCGCGGTGGGCTGTCCGGCGATGCTCGTGATCTCGAAACTGTGCCGGTGCAGGTGCATGGGGTGGATATCGTCGCTGGCGTTGTGCATGCGCAGCCGGTAGCGGCGGCCGTGACGCAGCTGGAACATCGGCTTCATCGCTTTCATGTCGAAGGCGGTGCCGTTGATGGTCCAGCGGTTGAAACCGCCGATGGCCGCGTTCCGCTTGGCGAAGGTCATCTCGATGACCTCGTCGGGATCGGCGGCGTGCGGCGCCGGCATCGCGAAGCGACGGTAGTCCCAGGCGAAGGGCGCAGGCTTTTCCCAGCGCGGTTTGCCGTGCTGGCCCGCATACTCGATGACGATGCCCATGCCGTGCTCGCGGTCGTCGTCCGCCAGATCGCCCATGATCCACACGCCGGGATGCTTCATCTCCACGATGGCGCTGATGCGCTCGGCCGTGCCCAGCCACAGCACGGGCACCTCGGATGGATGCGGCACGGGATTGCCATCGAGCGCGACGACCTTGAATACATGGCCCGGCAAGGCAAGGCTGCGCAGTTCGGTGGCGCTGCCGTTGACGACATGGAACATCACCCGCTCGCCTTGCTTCACGCGCACCGGTTCACCGTGGCCCAGCATGCGACCGTTGATGGCGAAGGCCTGATAACCCACTTCGTATCCGTGCGGCGCGCCGCCGGCGAGCGACGCCTTCATGGCGCTCTCGCCTCGCTCTTCCAGTGAGCGATCACGTGCGCTCGGCTGCAGGAAATCCGCGGCCATGTCGCCGCCCTTGCTGAAGTAGGCGTCGAACTCCTTCAGCACCAGGAACACTTCGCGGTCGTAGTCGCCAGGCTCGTGCCGAGGCTCGATGTACACCGCACCGACCTGTCCGCTGTACTGACCACGCGTCAGGTCGTCGCGTGCCACGACATGCGTGTGGTAGAAGCGCAGGCCCGGCGGCCCGGGCGTGAAGGCAAGGCGACGCATGCCCCGTGCGGGAATATAGGGTGTGCCCTCTTCGGCCGCGCCGTCCACGTCAACGGGAAGCGTCTGTCCATGCCAGTGCAGTTGTTCGGGCGTGTCCGTATCGTTGAATACGTCGACCACCACGCGCCGGCCCTCCTGCAGGCGGATCAGCGGGCCGGGGCATTGGCCGTTATAGGCAACCGTGGAAACGACGTGTTCCGGCGACAACTCGATCAGGCTGCGGGCAATGCGCAGCGTGTAATCCGCCTTGCCTTCCGGGGCGCTCAGCGCGAATGCGGCCGCATCGCTCCACGGCGCGAGGCCCGCCGTCAGCGCGGCAGCGCTGCCCAGCTTGAGGAAGTCACGACGATTCATGATCGGCCACCGTGCGTGAGCGGAAAGGCCTTCGCCTCTCCATGCCATCAAGCATAGCGGTTCGCAGTCGCCGCGTGCGCACGAATGCGCACGTGGCGCAACGCGAATGCCTTCACGTTCGCTTGATCTCGCGGACGATGCCGCGCGCTCGTCGAGAGCTGCTCAAACGCATCAGCGTCGTGCTCAGGGTTCGCCGTTCGCGCGTATCGTCGCCTCGTTGATCGCGCGCACCTTCGCCTCGTCCACTTTTTCCACCTTGCGGTCGTAGGTGAACAGACCGTTGTGTTCGCCTTCGACGTCGGTGATCTGTGTATAGACGCTGCCCGACACGCTCACGGCCGGGCCTTTGTCGCGCAGCACCGCCGTGTTGGCGACGTAGCCGTCGTTCAGTGCGTCGCGGTCCTTCACTGCGCCGTAGGGATTGATCGGCGTGTTGGGCCACACATGGCCGGGAACGCCCAAGGTGAGTCCGCCGTGTTCACCGTCCATGGACGCGCGCGTCCCGTCCGGGCTCGGCAGGCCCGGCCCTTGATAGTCATGGATGTCATATACGTCGCCGGCATGCGGATCGCCCTTGGTGTCGCAGCAGTTGGCGCCGCTGCGCGCATCGACCAGGCGCGAAGGATCGCGCTGCTTGATCTGTGCGGCCAGCTCCGCCGCGGCGGGAATGCTCCACTGGCCCCAGCCTTCGTTGAATGGTATCCAGCCGATGATGGAGGTTTCGCCCTGGAGCTGGTCGACGATGGCCGAGACATCGGCACGGAAACCGGTCCTGTCGGCCTCGCTGAGCTTTTCGTTGTGGCCGTTGGGCAGCGCCGGCATGTCCTGCCACACCATCAGGCCGATACGGTCGGCCCAGTAATACCAGCGCGCCGGTTCCACCTTGATGTGCTTGCGGATGGTGTTGAACCCCAGGTCCTTGGTCTTCTGGATGTCGAACTTGAGCGCCGCGTCGGTGGGCGCGGTGTAGATGCCGTCTGGCCAATAACCCTGGTCCAGCGTAGCGAGCAGAAAGGTGGGCTTGCCATTGAGCACGATGCGGTTGCGTCCAGCCACCTTGTCGATGGCGATGGTGCGCAGACCGGCATAGCTGGTGACCTCGTCGCGTTGATCGCCCTGCGTCAGCGTCGCCTTGATGGTGTACAGGAACGGATCCCGCGGACTCCACAGGTGCGGCTGCGCGATGGACAAATGCAGCGACTGGCAAGCGGGGCCGCTCGCCTCACCCGCGACCTTGCCATCCGCATAGGCCGTGACATGCAGCGTGGCGCCTTCGCAGCGCCCGTGCAGCGTCGTGTTGACGGTGAACGCATCCAGACTGCGTGCGGGAACAAGGTTCAACTGCGCCACGCTGACGGCGGGCACCGGTTCCAGCCACACCGACTGCCAGATGCCCGAGGCGGCGGTGTAGAAGATGCCTTCGGGCTTCAGCCGCTGCTTGCCGACCATCACGTTGGCGCTATCCACTGGCGCGTGCACGGCCACCACGATCTCCTGCGGGCCGTTCGTTCGCAACGCCGGCGTGATGTCCGCGCTGAAGCTCGTATAGCCGCCCGTATGATTCGCCACCTGCTTGCCATTGACGTATACCGTGGCGTCCTGGCTCACGGCGCCGAAGTTCAGCCGAACGTGCTGCCCATGTGCGGTGAAATCAGCAGGGATATCCACCAGCCGCCGGTAGAACATGAAGTCCGCATGTTTCTGCACGCCGGACAGCACGGACTCGATGGGATACGGCACCAGCACCTGTTGCTTCAGCGCCTGACCGAACGGCGGCGCGCCCTGCCCGTCTGCCGGTGCGTACTGCCACAGCCCGTTGAGGCTCATCCATCGCGGATGGTCCAGCGATGGTCGCGCCAGCTGCGGCCTTGGATACTCGGGCAAGGCGTTATCGGGCGACACCTCCGCCGTCCACGGCGTGGCCAAGGGTGCCGGCTTGCCGCTCCAGGTGCCGGACGCGTCCGACGCCGCCATCGCCGGCGAAGCCATGCCCATCGCCACCATCACGCATGTGCCAAACCACGTCATGCACTGCATCCTCATGGTGCCAGCCATCACTTCCGCTCCGTCGTCATCGACGCCGGCGCATCCTGCGGATCCGCGCCCCAGCTCTTGTTGGGCTCCGGTCCCATCGTGAGCACCAGCGTGGCGCCGTTCGCGATGTCGGCATGGCTGAACCACGGTTTGCTCCACGGCTTGCCGTTGAGCGTAGCGGACTGGATGTACATGTTCCGCGCCGAGTTGTTGCGCGCGACGATCTCCAGCACCTTGCCGTTGCCCATGTGCAGGCGGACGCGATCGAAGATCGGGCTGCCCAGGATGTAGTCCGGGCTGGAAGGATCGACCGGATAGAAACCCATCGCGCTCAGCACATACCACGACGAGGTCGAGCCCTGGTCGTCCATGCCGGGAAAGCCGTAGCCGCTCGCATCGCTGCCATACATCTCATCGAGAATGCGGCGCGTGAGCGCCTGCGTCTTCCACGGCTGGCCGCTCCAGGCATACAGGTAGGCCGCCTGCTGGTCCGGCTGGTTGCCTTGCACGTATTGCCCGATCAGGCCGGTACAGTCGCGGCAGATGCCCTTGGGGTGATACGGCGTGGAGAAGAACGCATCGAGCTTGGCGTTGAAGGCATCGCGCCCGCCAAGCAGGTTCATCAGCCCCTGCACGTCATGCGGCACCAGCCACAAGGTGGACCAGCCCGAGGCTTCCTTCATCATGAAGTTGTAGTACGGCTCGCCCGGATCGAACGGCGAAATCCACTTGCCGTCCTCGGTGCGGCCGCGCACGAAGCCCACGGAAGGATCGAACACGTTGCGGTAGTTCGCGGCGCGCCGCTCGAACATCGCGGCATCATCCGCCTTGCCGAGCCGACGCGCGACGTCCGCCAGGGCGTGATCATCCCAGGCGTATTCGAGCGTGGTGGCCGCGCCCGCCTTGCCGTCTGCATAGGGCGGGCTGGCGTTGGCCGGCGGAATGATGTCGGAGATCCAGCCGTTCTTCATGTACTCCGCGAGATAGCCACGCGGCCCCTTCGGATCGGTGGCGTTCTTGCGCAGGTATTCGTAGGCGGCGGCATAGTCGAACGGTATGCCGCGCTGCCACGCGCCGTCGTAGAGGAACACGGCGTGGTCGCCATGGAACGAGGTGTCCATGTAGCCGCGCTCACGCGCGCGGTCCAGTTCCGAACGCATGATGTCCTGCACCACGTCGGGCTCGAGCAGCATCAGCAGCGTGATCTGGTTGCGGCCGGTATCCCAGAACGGCACGGGTCCGTAGCGGTTGTAACTGGCTACCTGCACGCGGCCATCCGCGCCGGTGAAATGGTCGCCCTTGCGCGCGACCAGGCGCGGGCTGGCGAAGGAGTGATACAGCGTGGAATAGAACAGCATGCGCTGCTTCGGCGTGCCGCCGGTGACTTCAACGCGATCGAACAGCTTGGCCCAGGCGGCGCGCGCCTGCGCGTGCACGCGGTCGAAGTTCGCGTCCGGGTCCTCGTCGTGCAGGCGCTGTTCGGCCTCCTCCGCGCTGTGGCCATGGGCGATACGCACCAGCACCTGCTCGCCGGCCTTGGTGTCGAAGGTGACATAGGCGCCCGCGTAGCTACCCGTTACCGCGCGCCGGTCGGCTTGCACATCCTGGTCGCCAATGCCGTAGCCCTCGTGCGCGTGGTTGGCGCGGAACGTGCCGAAGCGGGTGAACGGACGCGAGAATTCGGCGACGAACCAGGGGCCGTTCGCATCGTTATCCACGCGCCCGCCCGTGGCGACGCCGCGGATCGTGTGATCGCCCACGACCTCCACGTCGCCGCCCGGCCGGCGCAGGTTGATGATGACGTTGGAGCGATGGCTTTCGGGAAAGGTGAAGCGCATCAGGCTGGTGCGCTGGGTCGCCGTCAGCTCGGCGCGGGTGTGGAACGTGGCGAGATCCACCGCGTAATAGCCGGGCGAGGCCTGCTCGCTCGCCTTGTCGTAGGTCGACTGCGCGTAGTTGGGCGGCACGGTCCAGTCGCCCACCACCGGCATGATCATCGGCGCGGCGCGGCCGCCGTAGGTCGAACCGCCACCGGTGAAACCGATCATGGTCGGGTTGGCGTAGTAGTAGGACATCGCCACGCCGGTGGGATAACTCAGGTCCACGTTGACGTTGACCGGCGTCGCCTCGGTCGCGCTCTGCGGCAGGCTCGCGCCCGGCGAGGTCATGCCCGAATAGAGCGGTTCGCCCGGAGGCGGCGCGTTGCCGATCAGCTCCTGCCGATCCAGCGGCGCAGTGCCCACCAGCGGGTTGGCTTCATCGATGGCCGACTTCGCGGACGAAGACGAAGCCTCGTTCGCCGCATGGCCCGCGCCGATGCTCGCGGCAGCGAACGCCGCCAGCACGACGGCCCTGCCAGCATGCCGATGGAAGAGGAACGAGGCACGACGGCGGAGGCGTGCAAGCGACGGATTCATGGTTTTTCCTGTGCAGGTGAAGCGGTGTTCGCTGCGAGCTGCGGAGCTTCATCGTGGAGCCTGTACAAATTCGTGGAGCCTGTACAAAGTTTCCGTAACGTTCATTCCCCTCACCGTCATTCCGGCGCAGGCCGGAATCCAGTGGCCTCATCGTGCGGTTTTCGCGAAAGGTATGCATGCTTTGAAATCCCGCGAAAACCGACACTTTCGTCACTGGATTCCGGCCTGCGCCGGAATGACGGTGAGGATATTGAGCGTACGCGCGAGCTTTTGAGCGGGCGGTAAGAAACGCGTACAAAAGCGCCAACCGCGGGATCGGGCCCAACGCCCGATCCCGCGTGCACTTCATCAGCCGCCATCACCGAACTTGTAGGTCAGGCCCACGTAGTACTGGCGACCGGCGTACTCGAGCTCGTACAAGCGCGCCGTGGTGTCGTCGCCAAGGTACTGGCGCGGCCGGGAGCGCGTCAGGTTGATCACCGAGGCCGTCACCATCAGGTGCTTGGTGAACTCGTAGTCGCCGTTCAGGTCGATCTGGTTGTACGGCTCCGTGTAGATCGGCAGGCCGGACGACAGGCCCTGCATGGTGCGGCCCGTCCAGTTGCTGGTGGCGCGCAGCAGCAGCCCGTTCTTTTCATAGAACAGCGAGATGTTGCCCACGTACTTGGCGCTGCCGATCAACTCCGACTTGCCGACCTGCGTATCGCCCAGCGTCACCGGCGTTTCGTTGGTCTTGTTGAGCGTGTAGTTGACGGTGTAGCCAAAGCCCATGTCGTAGGTGTGCTGCGTGTAGATCTCCACGCCCTTGGAGGTACCCGAGCGACCGTTGGCGTTGGTGCTGTACTGCATGAAGTTTTCTTGCGTGCCGCCGACGTTCACCGTGATGTTGTTCACGGTGACCGGCACCACGAAGTTCTTCACCTTCTTCTGGAACAGGTCCACGCCCACCACCGACTCGGGCGCGTAGTACCACTCGCCCGCCAGGTCGAACTGCGTGGCCGTGAACGGCTTCAGGTCGGCGTTGGCGCCGCTGCCGTACCAGCCCGGCAGCGGTGCGCCGAACTGCTTGCGGTCGTTGTAGTAGGCCTGCGTGTTGTTGGTGAGGCTGCCCAGCTGGGCCAGGTCGGTGTAGTTGGCGCGAGCCATCGCCTGCGAGCCGGCGGCGCGCAGCACGAAGTCGTCCGCGAAGGTCCACGCGACGTTGAAGCTGGGCAACAGCTTGTTGTAGCGCTTGGAGGTGGACGCGTTGGAATACGTCTGGATCACCGACTGCTCGCGCGGCAGGTACTGGAAATCGCCCGGTGCGCACGCGCCGCCGCCGGCGTTCACGCCGCTGGCCGGGCAGATCAGGATGTTGCCGTTCGCATCGTGGTAGTACACCGCGTTGTTGGTGGTGATCTGGTCGGCAACGGTAAGGTCCTGCTTGGTGCTGACAAAACGCAGGCCGACGTTGCCGCGCAGCGAGCCCGTGTCGAAGTTCGCCTGGGCGTAGATGGCCGAGATCTGCTCCTTCACCGACGACTTGTCTTCCGGATGGTTGTAGACCACGCGGTCATAGGTGGAGTTGAGGTAGTTGTAGTACGCCGGGAAATTGATCGCCGGGAAGACGTTGTCGTTGTACGCCTGCGTGTTGCCGTCCAGGTAGCCCGGCAGCAGGAAGCCCGCCGGCAGCTGGCCCGCATTGGGGTCGCAGGTCTGGAACTGCGACTGCGTGCCCTTGCAGTACCAGCGCAGTTCGTTCTGCTGCTGCTCGGCGTGGTTGTCGCGGTACTTGGCGCCGAACTGCAGCGACTTGAGCCAGGTGCTGTCCTCGAAGGCCCAGGTGAAGTCCGCCTGCGCGAAGTTCTGCGAGGTGCTGGTGTTGACCATGTTGGAACCGGTGGAACCCAGGTCCACCTGGCCCGCGCCGGCCAGCATGTTCTGCAGCACGTTCGGCGAGGCGGTGAGGGTCGGCGTGCCGCTCAGGTTCCACGCGGCGCCGGTGCTGCCGTCCACCCACTGGCCGTTGACGAAGTTGCGCGGCTTGGCCGCCATGCCCAGTTCCACCGACGGGCCGCCCGTCGCCCAGGTGCGGCCGACGTTGAACGATCCGCTGAGCGCGCCGCCGTTATCCCACTCGCCTTCGATGTTGAGCGTCTGCGAGGTGGCCTTCTCGCGCGAGTAGTTGCCGTTGAGCCAGGGGATTTCCGTGGAGCACACGTCCACCGGCTGCCGTTGCGCGCCGGTGACCGGGTTGGTCAGCGAGTTGCAGCCCGTGCCCGCGGGCGGAAGCACGTAGTTCGCGCCGGTGACGACGGTGCGCGACGGGTCGAAGGTCAGGCCGTTGGGCGCGAGCAAGCGGCCCTGCTGGTTCGCATAGGTGTCGGTGGGCAGGCCCCACTCGGGCACCTCCAGCGTGTTGGTGATCTGCGTCTGCTGCCGCTGGAAGCGGAAGTAGTTGCCGGTCAGCAGCAGGTGATCGATGGGCTTGAACTGCAGGGTGACCTGGGCCGCCTTGTTGGTCAGGTCCAGCTGGTTGCGGCTGGTGGCGAACTGCTGCGGCATCCAGTAACCCGAGTAGCTCTTGCCGGACTGGTCGGTGACGCCGCCGCCCGGCCACAGCGCGAGGTTGGGCGCCACGTCGGGGCCGTACGGCTGACCATGCACGTTCGTCGGTTGCGCGGTACAGGTCGAGAAGTCGGTGCAGTCGTTGGACCACCAGTGCCAGCTCGACGCATTGGCGGTGTAGTCGATGTCCCGGCGCTTCTGGTACGAGCCGGCGACCAGCACACCGAAGGTTTCGTCCTTGTTCTTCCACGACCACAGGGCGGAGCCTTGCGGCGTTACCTTGTTGCTGTTGTCCGAGCCGGCGGCGTTGAGCGACACGAAGCCGTCGTTCGCGGCCATTTCCAGCGGACGGCGCGTGCGCAGGTCGACGTTGCCGCCGATGCCGCCTTCGTCCAGGCGCGCTTCCAGGCTCTTGTAGAGCTGGACGTCCGAGAACATGTTCGCAGGCATCAGGGTGTAGTTGAACGAACGCGACAAGCCCGCCGAGGTATCGGCCGAGGCCACGTAGTTGCCGTTCAATTCCGTGAGCGTCAGTTCGGGCGCCAGGCCGCGGATGCTCACCGTCTTGCCTTCGCCCGATTCGCGCGTGATCACCACGCCGGGCACATGCGCCAGCGCGTCGGCGATGTTCTTGGCCGGGAACTGCGCGATGTTCTGCGCGTTGATCACTTCGACGATGGAGTTGGCGTCGCGCTTGTCCTGCAGGTTTTGGTCGATCGACTGGCGATAGCTGGTGACCACGACCGCAGCAAGTTCGGTGGCGTTGTCCGGATTGGCCGCCTTGTTCTTGTCGTCCTTCTTGTCCTTGTCGGCCTTGTTCGCCCCGGTGCTGGCGGAGGCTTGCGCCTGCGCCGTGGCCGGCGCGGCGGCAGGCGCTGCGGTCTGCGCAAAGGCAACGGCGGGCATGCCCAGGGCGCTGCCCAGCGACAAGGTGGCCAAGGCAAGCGCGGTGTAAAGCGGATGGCGCTTGGATACGTACGGCTGATGAGTCATTTGAAAGTCCCCTACTGGTAAGCGCCCTTGTGGAGTCGGCGCGGTCTCCCCCGTTTCGATCACCTGCAGATGCGCGATTTATGGCGACAAGGCACGCTCCTCACTTTCAAATTGGATCGATCTAAATTTTTGAGTGCACCAAGGGCACGCAATGCGTCAGCGGCAGCTCTCACGGACTCCGGGTGCGCGGCGGCAAAGGCCCGGTTCTAGCGGCGTTGCGGGCCCCGGTCAGCCGGAGCGCGACGCAAGCGGGCGCGGTGGCGAAACCCGGTGCATGGATCTGTTGCGATGACGGGTTTGCCGACGCCGATGCCCGCAATCGGCCAGCGTTGCAATGGACGCATGCACGCACGCGGCGCGCGCGCTGGTCGTCATCGGAACGCAAACAGTTTCTGGTTTCATACGGCGGCCTCCCATCTCTAAATCGGTCTGGCGGGAGGACGCACTGCCCCGGACGCATGCGCGATGCACGCGACCCTCGCCCTCCCCGCCCCTTCCAAGCCATCCAGATTCCTGTGGTCACGCGTGACCCGGACTGGCTGAACTTGGATCGATCTAAAATCCCCTGGGCGAGATTAAGACGCCGACGACGCAACATGTCACGCTGCGACGCAAAAACGCGTTCCGGACCGGTTGGGTTTCACGCCAAACAGGCGGCATCTGTCGGAGTAAGCAGGCAACAGCGTGCAGTCCGCGGACTGCTTTCGGCGCAGGCGCGGCGCCCGCCGTGGATGTTCCGGCAATGCTGAAGCGGTCAGCGATGCGCGTCCGCCAGCGCAGGGCTCGCGGGCACGTTGCCCAGGGCCTTGTTCACCGCTACGTACTGAATGTCGAGTTGTCCCTGGCTGGACACCAGGTCGCGACGTGCCTGCAGATAGGTGCGCTGACTGTCCAGCACGCTGAGGAAATCGACGGTGCCCGCTTCGTACTTCACCTGGATCAGGCTGTAGGCTTCTTTGGCATTGGCGACGCGCTCGATCTGCTTCTGCGCTTGCTGGCGATACGAAGCGTAGCCGTTGAGCGCGTCGTCGATCTCCTGCCAGGCCTGCAGCACGGTGCGGTGATAATCCACGGCGGCCTCCTGCTGCTGCAGCTCGCGCAGGTGCACCACGCTGACGCGTCGCCCGTGATCGAACAGCGGCAGGCTGAGCGACGGACCGATGGACCAGGTGCGGCTGCCCCAATCGCCGAACTGGCTGCTCAGGTAGGACTCGTAGCCGAACTGCGCACCCAGCGTCACGCGCGGATACAGATCCGTCTTGGCCACGCCGATATTCGCCGTGGCGCTGCGCAGATGCTGTTCGGCGGCGAGGATGTCGGGCCGTCGCGCCGCGACGTCGGCAGGCACGCCAGCAGCAAGATCGGGCGGCAGCGTCTGCGGATCACCCGACGGCGCCTGCAACAACTCGTGCAAGGCGCCGGGATGTTCGCCCAGCAGCAAGGCGATCTGGTTTTCGTACGCGCTGGCCTGGGCCATCCACGCCGGCAGTTGCGCCTGCAAGCCCGACAACTCGGCGCGCTGCTGCGCCAGATTGACGTGGTCGAGCGTGCCCGCGCTTACGCGTGCCTCGATCAGGCTCAGCCGCTGCTCCATCGCCGCGATGTCGTCGCGCGTCAGCTGCACCTGGCGCTGCGCGGAACGCAGCTGGAAATAATTGCGCGCCACGTCGCTGGCCACGCTCAGGCGCGCGGCATCGAACAAGGCGCCCTGCTGCGCCGCATCGGCGTTCGCCGCTTCCACGGAGCGACGCACGCGTCCCCACAGGTCCAGCTCCCACGATGCATCGAAGCCGGCCTGGTAGAGATTGAAGGGCTGGCTGAGCAGATCGATCAACTGCTGCTGCTCCGCGCCCAGGCCCTGCGCGATGCGCACGCTCGCGCTGGATTCGCTGATGCGCTGGCGGTTTTCGCTGGCGTTGGCATTCACGTTCGGCCAGCGCTGCGCCGCCACCGTATTGCTCTGCACCCGCGCCTGCGCAAAATGCAGCGCCGCCTTCTGCAGGTCGGGGCTGGCGGCAAAGGCGCGCGCTTCCAGCTGATCCAGCACCGGGTCGCGGAAGGCCTTCCACCAGTCCGCCTGTAGCGGTCCGTTGTTCACGGGCGCGGCAAGGCTGGCATCGCCGCTGCGCCAGCTTGACCAGTTGGCGGGTGTGTCCGCCTTGGGTTGCTTGAAGTCCGGGCCCACCGCGCAGCCGCCGATGGCCAGCGCCATCGCGCCGGTGGCAAGCCCCAGCCAGCGGGCGCGTCGATGTCGTTGCGGAAAGGTGCCCATGATGAAACCCCGGCCTCAGGAGAGGCGATGACGGAACAGCCAGGCGGCCAAGGGCAGCGTGACCGCCGCGATGACCAGCAAGGGAATGAAATCGGTGGCGACGTCGCCGAAGCCCGCGCCTTCCAGATAGACGCGCCGCACGATGCTCATGCCGAAGCGCAACGGGTTGACGTAGGTCGCCGCCTGCAGCACCGCCGGCATGTTGCGCACCGGCGTCAGCAGGCCCGAGAGCAGCATCAGCGGCATGATCAGGAAGAAGGTGTACAGCATGGCCTGCTGCATGGTCAGCGACAGCGCGGAGATCGACAGGCCGATGCCCACCGACGCGCCGGTGAAGGTGAACAGCCCCAGATACAGCAGCCACGCCGAGCCCACCAGCGGTATGTGGAACCAGAAGCGGATGATCAGGAAGATCAGCGTGGACTGCACCAGGCCCACCGCGATAGACGGCAGTGCCTTGCCGACCAATATCTGCATGGGCGTCAGCGGCGTCACCAGCAGCTGGTCGAACGTGCCCTGCTCGCGCTCGCGCGCCACCGACAACGCGGCAATCAACAGGGTCTGCAACATGCTCAGGGCGGCGATCAGCGCCGGCATGATGTTCCAGCGCGCTTCGAGGTTGGGATTGAACCAGGCGCGGCGCTCCACCGTGATGCCCGCCTGCCCGCCGCCCAGCGACTGGTTGTACGAGCCCACGATGGAACTCAGGTACGCCCCCGCCGACGCGGCCGTGGTGGAGTTTCGTCCGTCCAGGATGATCTGCAGCGGCGAGGGCTGGTTGGCGGCCAGCTTGTCCTCGAAGTCCGCCGGGATGCTCACCACCATCAGCGCGTCGTTGCCATCGATGGCGGTCGCTATCTGGCGGGGCGACACCAGGTTGGCCTTGCGCTCGAACACGCCGGTGCCGTCCAGCCGCGCCAGCAGTTCGGTGGAGGCCTTGCCGTGGCTCTGGTCGAGCACGGCGTACGGCACGTGGTTGAGGTCGTACGTGGCGCCGTAGCCGAACAGCAACGCCTGCATCAGCGCGGGCACGAACAGGATGGCACGGCTCGAGGGCTCCTTCAGCAGCGCGAGCAGCTCCTTGCGGCAGAGCGCGGCGATCTGGGCCAGCAGGGCGATGAAGTCGCTCATGTCAGCGGTCCAGCGTCTTGCGCAGCGTGCGCCGCGCCGCCACGATCAGCACCGTCGCGTACAGCGCGAGGATGCCGCACTCGCGCAGCACGATGGCGGCGTTGTCGCCGGCCAGGAACAGCGTCTTGATCAGGTTCATGAAGTGCGTGGCCGGCAGCACTTCGCCGATGCCGCGGATCACCGCCGGCACGTTGCGCAGGTCGAACACGAAACCCGACAGCATCATCGCGGGCATGAAACTGGTGAGCAGCGCCATCTGGCTGGCCTGGAACTGGTTGCGCGTGACGCCGGAGATGAACAGCCCCATCGACAGCGACACCACCAGGTAGAGAAACGATGCGAGAACGATGACCGTGAGCGACCCACGTATCGGCACCTCGAACAGCCAGCGCGCGGCGATCAGGCACAGGGTCATGTCGATAAGGCCGATCACCACATAGGGAATCAGCTTGGACAGCACCAGCTCCAGCGGACGCACCGGCGTGACGAACAGGGATTCCAGCGTGCCGCGCTCCCATTCGCGCGCGATCAGCAGCGAAGTGAGGAAGGCGCCGGTCAAGGTCATGATCAGCACCAGCAGGCCGGGCACCAGATACCAGGTGCTGATGCCTGCCTCGTTGAACCACATGCGCTGCTGCACCACCACGCCCCCGCCGCCGGCCTTGCCGCCCGCGCGGTCGGCCATCTTCAGCGCCTGCGTGGCCAGCGCGCCGCCCACATAGCCTTCCACCGACGTCGCCGTGGTGGAGTCGACGCCATTGAGCAACAGCTGCACCTTGGCGTCGCCGTTGGCGACGTGCTGCGAGAAGTCCGAGGGAATGCGCACGATGGCATCCAGTTCGCCCGCCAGCATGCGGCGCTGGGCCTGCTGCATGTCCGGTGCCCAGGTGGGATCGATGTACGGCGTGCCCTGGAAGGCGGCGAACACCTCGCGCGCCGCCGGCGAGGTGTCGTCCATCACCACGGCCACGGGCGAGTGCTCCACGTCCAGCGACAGGCCATAGCCAAACAGCAGGATCAGCGCGATGGGCAACAGCAGACCCACGGCAAGATTGCTGCGGTCGCGCAGCATCTGGCGGACTTCCTTGCGCGTCAGCGCCACCATGCGCTGCATGAAACCCGAGCGGCTCATGCGGCTTTCTCCGCGCCGGCTTCGTGCCCCTTGGCGCGCGCCTGCTCCACGATGGCGATGAAGGCGCTGTTCATGTCGGCGTCGTGCCCGGTGCCGGCCTGCTCGCGCACTTCCCTGGGCGTGCCCAGCGCCAGCACGCGTCCTGCGTCCTGGATGGCGATGCGGTCGCAGTATTCCGCCTCTTCCATGAAGTGCGTGGTGACCACCGCGGTGACGCCGCCCTGCACCAGCGCGGTGATGGTGCGCCAGAACGAGCGGCGCGCCAGCGGATCGATGCCGCTGGTCGGCTCGTCCAGGAAAAGGATGTCCGGCTCGTGCAGCAGGCTCGCCGCCATGGCCAGGCGCTGCTTGTAGCCGCCGGGCATGTCGCCGCTGATCGCGTCAGGCTGCAACTGGAACTGCGTCTGCACCGCGTCGACGCGCGCATGCAGGGCGCGCCCGCGCAAACCGTAGGCGCCGCCGAAGAACTGCAGGTTCTCGCGCACGCTCAGGTTGCCGTACAGGGCGAACTTCTGCGACACATAGCCGATGCGTGCGCGCGCCTTGGCACGCGCGGTGCGCAGGTCCACGCCAGCCACTTCCAGATGGCCGCCCGAGGCCGGCAACAGTCCGCACAGCATGCGGAACGTGGTGGTCTTGCCCGCGCCATTGGGCCCGAGCAGGCCGAAGATCTCGCCGCGCCGCACGTCGAACGAGGTGCTCGCCACCGCGGTGAAGTCGCCGAACTTGCGCACCAGGTCGCGCACGACGATCACGGGTTTTTCGTCGTGCCGCGCGGCTGTCTTCTTGTCGGACAGCACATCCGGCGCCGGCGTCTTCGTTTCTTCCTCGGCATGGTGTTGCCGCAGCAACATCATGAAGGCGTCTTCCAGCTCCTCGGGCCGATCCTTGGGTTGCAACCCGCCGAGCAGGCGCGCGAGTTGTTCGCTATCGGCATCGGGCTGACGGATGTAGCGCACGCTGCCGCCGCTGGGCACGGCATCGATGATCGCGTCGGTCGCGTCGATCAGCCTGGCCTGCAGATCGCGTGCGGGCGTGTCTTCGGGTGGCGCCACGACACAGGTGAGCCCCTTGGCGCGCTGTCGCAGCGCGTCCGGCGTGCCGTCGGCAAGCACCTTGCCCTGATGCATGACGAACACCTGCGCGCAGCGTTCCGCCTCGTCCATGTAGGCGGTGCTGACGATCACGCTCAGGTGTTCCTCGTCCACCAGCTGCTGGAGGATCTTCCACAGGTCACGCCGCGACAGCGGATCCACGCCGACGCTGGGTTCGTCCAGCACCAGCAGGTCGGGCGAACGCACCAGCGTGCAGGCCAGCCCCAGCTTCTGCTTCATGCCGCCCGACAACTTGCCGGCGGGACGGTCGACGAAGCGCGCCAGGTCGGTCATCGCCAGCAGGCGTCCGAAACGTTCGCGCCGCTCCGCCTGGCTCACGCCGTGCAGGTCGGCATAGAGATCGAGGTTCTCCTGCACGCTCAGGTCCTCGTACAGGCCAAAGCGCTGCGGCATGTAGCTGATGCGGTCCTGGATGCGTTGCGGCTCCTTGCTCGCATCGATGCCAAGCACGTGCAGCTCGCCTTCGTCCGGCGCGAGGATGCCGGCCACCATGCGCAGCAAGGTCGTCTTGCCCGCGCCATCGGGCCCCACCAGCGCCGTGAGTTCGCCCGTGCGCGCCGTCAGCGATATGCCGTCGACGGCAGCCAGCGGCTTGCCGCCCGGCCCGGCGAAGACCTTGCGCAAGGCGCTGGCGACGACGGTGGCGCCGCTGTCGCTCATCGCCGGTTCGACGCCAGATCCAGGCGCACCGTGGCCGGCTGGCCGAGGCGCAGCTTGTTTTCCGTGTCCTGCACCAGCACGCGCACTTCGTACACCAGGCTGGTGCGCAGCTCCTCGGTCTGCACGTTCTTGGGCGTGAACTCGGCGACGGAGGCGATATAGCCCACCTTGCCCTGCACCGGCTGGTCGGGATGCGTGTCCGTTGTGACCGTGGCCGCCATGCCGGGCTTCACCAGCGCCAGCTGCGTCTCGCTGACATACACGCGCACCCACTTGGGCTGCGTCAGCGCGAGGGTGAACACCGGACGCTGCGGCGTCGCCATGTCGCCGGGCTCCAGCAGGCGCGAGCGCACCACGGCGTCCGCCGGTGCGATGAGCTCGCCGAGGTCGATCTGATGCCTGAGGATGGCCAGCTGCGCCTGCGAGGCTTTCAGCTGCGCTTCCGCGCCGGCGATCTCCTCTTCGCGCGGACCCAGCTCGGTCAGGCGCAGGGATTGCTGCTGCTCGTCGGCCTGCGCGCGCGTGACCTGCGCGTTGCTCCTGGCGCTGTCCAGATCCTGCGGGCTCACGCCGTGGCCCTGCGTTCGCGCGGCAATGTCCTGCAGGCGGGCGAGGTCCTGCGCGGCCTTGGCGGCACTGGCCTGCGCGGCCGCCAGCCGGCTCCTGGCCTGCGCCAGCTCCTGCGGTCGCGAGCCGTGTTGGAGACGCAGCAGGTTCTGCTGCTGCACGTCGATCTGCGCCTGCGCCTGCGCGGCCTGCAAGGCCAGCGTGCGCGTGTCGAGCAAGCCGAGCACCTGCCCGGCCTTCACCTGATCGCCCTCTTCCGCGCGCAGCTGCAATACGCGGCCATTGCCGTCGAAGGCGAGCGATATCTGGCGGATGTCGACGTTGCCGTCGAGCACCAAATGGTCCTTGTCCTCCGCATGGTGGCCATACCACCACCACACGCCTGCCAGGGCGACCAGCAGGACGACAACCACGGCTGCGACGAGTGATTTCTTCATGGGGCGAAGTCCGCTGGAAGGGGGCCGAACGGGGTGACCGTCGGCCCGCATGGTAACTTTAAATTGAGTTTAAATTATGTATACCGCATCATCCCTGGGCCGGTAAACCGGCAGAAACAGAGATCCACGCATGAGCGTTTCCCGCCGCGCCGTCCGCACCGACGGCGAAGCCACCCGCAACCGCATCCTGCAGGCCGCCGGCGAACTCTTTGCCGCAGGCGGCTACGCGGAAACCACCAGCAAGGCCATCGCCGCCCACGCCGAGGTGGACCTGGCCTCGATCAACTACCACTTCGGCAACCGCAACGGCCTCTACCAGGCCGTGCTCGCCGAAGCGCACCGCCAGCTGATCAGCCTGGTCGACCTGCGCTCGCTGGCCGGCAGCCAGGTCTCCGCCAGCGACAAGCTGATGCGCCTGTTCGAACATCTGGTGCAGCGCTCGCAGGACGAAGGCAGCTGGAACATCCAGGTGCTGGCGCGCGAACTGCTGGCGCCTTCGTCACACCTGAAAGTGCTGCTGCAGAACGAAGTGCTGCCGAAGATCCAGGTCATCCGGCAGATCCTCGCCGACATCACCGGCATTCCCGTCGACGATCCGGCGCTGACCCGCTGCCTCGTCAGCATCGCCGCGCCCTGCGGCATGCTGCTGGTCGCCAAACGCGGCGTGCCGGGACCGCTCAACGATGTGCTGCGCATGCCGGGCGCCGTGATCGCGCATCATCTGCACACCTTCGCGCTCGCGGGACTGGAGGCGATCAGCAGCGACTACCGCGAAAGCGCCAAGAGTCCACGCCGTTCGCGACCTGCGAAATCCGCGGGGCCCGCGAAAAAAGGATGATCGCCGGCGGCCACTTTCTCGCTGATGCCGTCGCGCATCAGGCCGCCTTGAGTTCTGACAGCGCCTCCTGAAATTGCACGGTCGCCGCCGCAAAACCCGCCGCGCCCACATCGAACACCCAGCGACGCAACGAAGGCGCCGGCGCCAGGCCGAGTGCTTCGATGCGTGCTTGCGCATCGATGGCGCGGGTCACGGCTTTCATCATCGCCGGCGCGACACCCGCCGTTGCCTGCGGCGGCAGCCCGGAGTCGAGCAGGCTTGGCGCGAACGCAGCGCTGCCGACGCCCAGTTGCATCGCCGCGTTGACGGCCGTGGCGACCGCGCGCGCCGTCACGGCGACGCTCCATGCCGACGGATCGCCCATGCCGATCACCATCACCGCCCGCGCGACAACACCCCTGGGCGGTTGACGAATAAGCAGGGTCTCCATTGGCTCGCCTTGGAACACGCCATCTTCGCGCAGCGCCGTCAGCCTGCCCGAGAGCGCCTGGTCCAGATGAAGCAATCCGCCACGCAGACCGCCGTCCAGCTCGCGGGTAAACATGCAGCCGAAGGAAAGGTCCACGTCCGCCGCCACGCCATCCCATACGACGGCCTCGATCGACACGCCCTGCCATGCTCCCAGTACCTGATGCTCGGGCACGTATCCCCCACTGTCCGGCTTCGATGTCGTGCGTTCGCGCACCGGCGCAGACTAACCCGGCGCAGCACGAACAGGCTAACCGCCGCTGGGATATTTCAGCAGTAGGGCCTTGAAGCGCGGATCGTCGCGCAGCGGATCCCAGATTGGATCGACGCGCAGCAATGCGCTGGACACGACGGCGCCAGCGGGCATGGACAACACGCGGTCGAGCAAGGCAATGGCCTCGCCAGGCCGGCCCACGCGCATGTACAGCTGCGCCTGGTATTCGAGCATGTCGGCGCCGGTCAACGCGTCTTCGGCAAGCGGCATCAAGGCGACCGCACGCTGGCCTTCCGCCACGGCATCATCCTTCTTGCCAAGGCCGGCATAGGCAAATCCGAGCGCAAGATGTAGGTCCGCATCGTCGGGCCGTTCGACGAGCGCATTGCGGGAGCGTGCCGCGACTTCATTGTATGCCCCTGCCGCTTTCGCCTTGTCGCCCGCTGCCTCGGCGGCCCAGGCCACGTACAGGATGCGCGGCAGGACCACGTTGTCCGGATCGTCCCAGTTCTCGGCCTTGTCCGACTCCGCCACCTTCACGGCTCCGGCGTAGTCGCGCGCCACCAGCCGATCGAAATACAAGGACATGATGTTGGCAACGTAGGCATCGCTGCCCGGTGCGAGCACCGCGAGCGCGGTGTGCATCGGCGCGATGTCGCCCTTCCACATCAGCACGTTGAACACCTGCGCCATGTGCTCGCCCACGGGGTTCTTGCTCAGCCCGAGCGCGGTGGCGTAGGCGCGGTCGGCGTCGGCATAGCGGCGCAGGCTCTGGTAGGTCACGCCGAGTTGGTTGAACGCGTACTCGCTGTGCGGATCGAGCACGGTGGCCTGGCGAAACCGCGCCACGGCTTCGTCCCAGCGGCCTTGCCGGCGCGCCACCGCGGCAATCAAGAGCTCGACCGTGGCGCTGTTGGGCAGCGACTGCCGGGCCATCTCCAGCTGGGTGGTGGCGTCGGCGTAATCCCGATGGCCCCAGTAGTGGTACAGGCCCAGCGCGTAATGCCCTTCGCCCAGGTTCGGCTGCAATGCCAACGCATGATCGGCCGCGGCCTTCGCCTCGGCCAGCCGTTCGTTCCTGCGATCGGGCGCGAAGAAATACATCTGCATGTGCGCGCGCGCCAACGCCGCGGCGGCCAGCGCAAAGTCCGGATCGCGCGCCAGGGCCTGCTGATACAGCGAAATGGCCAAGGGCAGTTCGGACGATGACAGCGTCGGGTCGTCGTAGGCGCGGTTGGCGTGCGCGCCGGCCTTCAGATACAGATCGTAGGCGGCCGCGTTGCGGGTCGGCAGCTTGTCGATGCGCGCGGTTTCGGCCGAGGTCAGCTGCACCTTCAAGGCTTCCGCCACGTTCTGCGCCACCTCGCCCTCCACGTTGAACACGTTGTCCAGCGTGCGCGTGTACGCCTGCGCCCAAAGGTGGTTGCCGCTGTTCGCCTCGATCAACTGCACGTTGATCAGCACCTGATTTCCCACCTTCTGCACCGTGCCTTCGAGCAGGGTCGCCACGCCCAGCTGCCGCGCGATGGATTTCACATCCTCGGGATGGCTGGGGTACTTCTCCGTCGACGTGCGCGAGATCACCTTGAGGCCGCCGATGCCCACCAGCTGGGTGAGGATCATGTCCTGCATGCCGCTGGCGAAATACGCATTGCCCTTGTCGGTGCTGAGATTCTCGAACGGAAGCACGGCGATGGATTTGAGATCGGCCGCCGGCACGGCGTCGGTGTGATGCATAAACGGATGCCGCCCGAGCATGACGAAGGCCAGCACGAGCAAGCCCGTGATAAGGGCGACCAGCAGCTTTTCGATCCGACGAACCCTGGTGGGCCGCGCGTGCGTTGGCTGGGTTTCCGTCGCCGTGCCCGAAGGCACATCCGGCTGCGCGGCCGGCGTGGCGGCGGCATCCCGGATCATGGCCGGCACCAGGTCCAGATCCGCCGCCGTCACTGCCCTGCGCTGCGCCAAGGCCTCGCGTGATTCGGCAAAGCGCACGTCGGCGTCGAGGCGAAAGCCAACGCCATGCACGGTGTGCAGGTAGCGGTTTTCCTCGCCGCTTTCGCCGAGCGCGTGGCGCAGCAAGGCAATGATGCGGCTGAGCGAGGATGGCGTGACGTGGTTGTGCCCCCAGACCACGTCGAGGATCTCGTCGCGGCTCAGCACACGCCCGGGTTCGCGTGCCAGCAGGACGAGCACGGCAAAGGCCTTGCGCTCCAGCCCGACCTCCTCGCCGTCGACGAACAGGCGATGCCCGAGCGTGTCGATCTCGACCGTGCCGAAGGCCATCCACGCGGCGGAGGCGGACTCAACAGCCATCGGTTCGACCTCCGTTGCTGCGCGTGGTGCCGCTCAGGTTACACCCAGCCTGTCGCAAGCTTCGGTGGAGCCCGAGTGATTCCGGGGTTGACTGAACGGCCTTCCGGCGCCGCCCTTCCTCAAAACGACGAACCGAACGCCGGCAAATCGACCTGGCCGCCCTATCGCTCGGTTGGACACTGACAGCCGCTTCGCGTGGCGCGTGGTTGAATACTGCCCGGCAGTATGCGATACATACTCCCAACCAGTATCAGTGAGGCACCCGCATGCCGCATTCCGCCGAAGAGAAAAAACGTGTCCTGGCGCGCGTGCGCCGCGTGCGTGGCCAGCTCGACGCGCTGGAGCTGGCGCTGGAGAAAGGCGAGGCCTGCGGGCCCATCCTGCAGCAGATCGCCGCCGTGCGCGGCGCGATCAACGGGCTGATGGCCGGCGTGCTGGAAAGCCACTTGCGCGAGGAGTTCGCGCATCTGGCGCATGGCAGCGACGCGCCCGAAAAATCCATCGACGAAGTCGTTTCCCTCGTGCGCTCGTATCTGCGCTGACACATTCCGGCGCCTGCTGTTGACGCGGCGCCACCTGTTTCCCCTGCTTCGAGGACTCTCATGAAATCACGTGCCGCTGTTGCGTTTGGACCGGGCCAGCCCCTGCAGATCGTCGAGATCGACGTCGAGCCGCCCCGCAAGGGCGAAGTGCTGGTGAAGATCACCCACACCGGCGTGTGCCACACGGATGCATTCACGTTGTCCGGCGATGATCCGGAAGGCCTGTTCCCCGTGGTGCTCGGGCACGAAGGCGCGGGCGTGGTGGTGGAAGTGGGCGAAGGCGTCACCAGCGTGAAGCCGGGCGACCATGTGATCCCGCTGTACACCGCCGAGTGCGGCGAGTGCCTGTTCTGCAAGAGCGGCAAGACCAACCTGTGCGTGTCCGTGCGCGCCACGCAGGGCAAGGGTGTGATGCCCGACGGCACCAGCCGCTTCAGCTACAACGGGCAGCCGATCTATCACTACATGGGCTGTTCCACCTTCAGCGAATACACGGTGGTCGCCGAGGTGTCGCTCGCCAAGATCAATCCGGATGCCAACCCGGAACAGGTCTGCCTGCTGGGCTGCGGCGTCACCACCGGCCTCGGCGCGGTGAAGAACACCGCCAAGGTGCAGGAAGGCGATTCCGTCGCCGTGTTCGGCCTGGGCGGCATCGGCCTGGCCGTGATTCAGGGCGCGAAGCTGGCCAAGGCGGGCCGCATCATCGCCATCGACACCAACCCCGGCAAGTTCGAGCTGGCGCGCCGCTTCGGCGCCACCGAGTGCATCAATCCCAAGGACTTCGACAAGCCCATCCAGCAGGTGATCGTGGAGATGACCGGCTGGGGCGTGGACCACAGCTTCGAGTGCATCGGCAACGTCAACGTCATGCGCGCCGCGCTGGAATGCGCGCATCGCGGCTGGGGCCAGTCGGTGATCATCGGCGTGGCCGGCGCGGGCCAGGAAATTTCCACGCGCCCGTTCCAGCTGGTGACGGGACGCAAATGGCTGGGCACCGCCTTTGGCGGCGTGAAGGGCCGCTCGCAGCTGCCGGGCATGGTGGAGGACGCCATGGCCGGCCGCATCGAACTGGAACCGTTCGTGACGCACACCAAGCCGCTCGCCGGCATCAACGAAGCCTTCGACCTGATGCACGAAGGCAAGTCGATCCGCACCGTCGTGCATTTTTGATGCAGGCGTGATCCATCGACGGCGCAAGGCCGTCGATGGATCCATTCGCGTATGGCAAAAGAGAGCTTCGCCTCCTTGGCGAAGCCCTCCTCCCGCTCAGTGTTGATGCGACAGCGTGGTCGGCGTGGCGATAAAGCCATGCTGCTGATGGTTCGCATCGCGGTAGTAGCCGGACACCACGCCGAAGTTGTTGATGGTGGTGACCGCCGTGCCCGTCGCGCCCGGCACGTCGAGCTGCACGAACTTGCCCTGCGTCAGCACGAACGAATGCAGCGGCCCGGTGGAGCTCCAGTAGTAGCCCGCGATCTGGCCCACGTCGTTGATGGCGAACGCCACCGTGTTGCTGGCGCCGGGCACGTCCACCGTGGTGATGCTGCCATTCGCGTCGCGATAGAAGCCGTGCGGCTGCGGCGCCTTGGGATTGGTGTCCCAGTAGCCCACGGCCTGGTTCAGGTCATTGATGCCCAGCGGATACGTCTCCGCCGAGCCGGCCACGTCGAACGGCGTGTCCCAGCCGTGGCCGCGGCGCAGGATGCCGTGGAACGCGCCGTCGGCATCCCAGTACACGCCCAGGATGGTGCCGAACTCGTTGTAGCCGTCCACGTTCGAGTTGAGATGGCCGGGGAAATCCACCGTCTCGAAACGCTTGCCGTTGATCACGAAACCATGCTGCGTGCCGGTGGCATCGGCATACGCGCCATAGGTGTTGCCCAGGTCGTTGGGGCCGCCCGCCGCGCTGAAGTACGTGCCGAGCATGGACGGGTCGAGCTGTTCGAAGCGGCCGTGGCGATACACCATGGCATGCGCGGTGCCGCCGTTGACGGCGAACTGGCCGCCCAGGTCGCCGAAATCGTTGATGCCCCAGAAAATGGTCTGCGACGAACCGGGAACGTCGAGCGTCTGATAGGTGTAGCTGCCAGGCGTTGGCTCAGTGCCATCGGCGAAGGCGACACCCGCAAGGCTGGCGAAGGCCAGCCCGAAAGCAACCGCGGCCCTTGTGAGCCGGCCGTACGTAGCGCGATGATTCGACATGACTTCTATGCCTCTCTTGGATGCGACGGGCGATGGCATTCCCTGGGTCTGTGATCGTTCCGTACTGGGCCATCTCCCCTTACAGCGCAAAAAGGGAGCCGATAGCGACATGACCGTGGGAACCTCGACGCGCATGCCTGCGGAACCGCAGATCACCCAGGTGCTATCGCGCGCCGCCAACGGCGATGCCACAGCGTTCGACACGCTGATCCCGCGCATCTACGCCACCCTGCGCCGCCTTGCACAGCACCAGCGCGCCCACGAGCCCGCCCACACGCTGCAGACCACCGCCCTGGTGCACGAGGCCTACCTGAAGCTGGTGGCCGGCGACGAGCTGGCCTTCGCCGATCGCGCGCACCTGTATGCCTACATGAGCCGCGTGATGCGCCACCTGCTGATCGACCACGCGCGTCGCAGGAAGGCACAGAAGCGGCAGGTGCCGGAGCTGACCGCGGAGCGCGCGTCGCCGGACATGCTCGACGTGCTTGCCATCGACGAGGCGCTGACCCGGCTCGCCGACACCGATGCACGGCTTGCCCGCGTGGCCGAGCTGCGCCTGTTCGCCGACCTGTCCAGCGCGGAAATCGCCGAGGCGCTGGGCGTCACCGCGCGCACGGTGGAACGCGACTGGCTCAAGGCGCGCACCTTCCTCAGCGCCTGCCTGATGCCCGATGCGTAAGCCATGTCGGAATCTGCCCGCTGAATACGCTTTAGGGATAGGCACACCGAGGAACCCGCGCCGCCGATGAACTCCGTCTTCGCCGAACGATGGCCTGAGATCGAACCGCTGATCGACCAGCTGTTCGACGTGCCCGCCGACGAGCGGGCCGAATGGCTGCGCAAGCACTGCGACGACGCCACCCTGCGCACGCTGGTGACGCAGGCGCTGGACAACGCGCCCGGCACGGAGGCGCTCGAACGTGGCATGGGCCAATGGCTGCCCGCGCTCGCCGACACCTCGGCCGACACGCTGCCCGCCATCGACGGCTACCGCGTGCTGCGCTTCGTCGGCGCCGGCGGCATGGCCAGCGTGTTCGAAGCCGAGCGCGAACTCCCCGGTGGCCCGCAGACCGTGGCGCTGAAGCTGCTGCGCATCGACGTGCACGACGCCGACGAACGGCGGCGCTTCCTGCGAGAACAACGCATTCTTGCGCGCCTTCGCCATCCGCATATCGCACAGTTGCTGGACGCGGGTTTTTCGCCAGCGGGCACGCCGTTCCTGGCGCTGGAATTCGTCGACGGCACCGACCTGGTATCGCATTGCGCGATGCACGCGCTGCCGACGCATGCACGCTTGGCCCTGTTCCTGGATGTGTGCTCGGCTGTCGACCACGCGCACCGCAACCTGATCGTGCATCGCGACCTGAAGCCGAACAACGTGCTGGTGGGGGCGGATGGCCGCGTCAAGCTGGTGGACTTCGGCATCGCCAAGCTGCTTACCGGCGACGGCGAACGCACGCGCACCGAAGCTCGCCGCCTGACCCGCTCCTACGCTGCGCCCGAACAGCTGGCCGGCGATGCGGCCACCACGGCCATCGACGTCTACGCCCTGGGCGTCCTACTCGCCGAACTGCTAGGCGACCAGCAGCCGCATCGCGGCGACGAACAGGCGGACGTGAAGACCTCGGTGTTCGACGACGATGCGCTGCGCCGTACCCTGGGCGTGGACCTTCACGCCATCGTGCAGGAAGCCACGCGCGCCGATCCCGCGCGGCGCTACGCCAGCGCGGCGGCGCTGGGCGAGGACATCCAGCGCTATCTGGACGGCAAGCCGCTGCAGGCGCGTGCGGACACGCTCGCCTACCGCGCACTGACTTTTGCCAGGCGCCACACGCTGGCGGTTTCCATCGGCATCGTCATCGCGGGCGTACTGGCGGGCGCAACGGTGCTCGGCCTGCACGAGGCGCGCCTCGCGCGGCACGCCGCGAAGGACGCGCGCGCGCAGGCCATCGCCGCGTCCGGCGAAGCGCGGCGCGCGGATGCGCTCAAGTCCTTCATGGAGGAACTGTTCGACAGCGCCACGCATGGCACCGAATCCAACGAAACCGCCGAAGAATTGCTCGCGCGAGGCCGCGAACGCGCCGACCGCGACTTCGCCACGCAGCCGGCGCTGCGCGCGGAAATCCTGGCGCTGGTGGGCGACCTGGAACGCCGCAGCGGCCATCCCGAACGCGCGTGGCAGCCGCTGGAAGAAGCCGCCGCCTTGGCGAAGACGCAGTTCGGCGTCACCGACCGGCGCACCATGCACATCGAATACCTGCTCGCGAAGGAAGCGGACGAACTGGGCCGCGTGCGCGAAGCGACCGCCCGCCTGCAGGGCGCCGTCGATGCCTTCGAGGCCGGCCCGCAACGCGACTCGCCCGAGGCCGTGCAGGCGCTGGCGTGGCTGGCGGGCCTGGACGAGCGCCTGGGCGAATCGGCCAAGGCCATCGAGGTCGGCGAGCAGGACGTGGCGCTGGCCCGCCGCGTCCTGCCCGGCGATAGCGAGGCGCTGACCGAAGCGGTGCTCAACCTCGGCTGGATCTTCGAGGATGCCGGCCAGCCGCAGCGCGCCGAGCCGCTGCTGCGCGAAGCACTGGCGCGCAAGCGCAGTCACCTGGGCAACCGTCACGCCGACGTCGCCGACACCATGACCCTGCTCACCGGCGCGCTGGTGCAGTTGGGCCGCTACGGCGAAAGCGAACAGCTGATGCGCGATGCGCTGGCCATCGACGCCGCCGCGTATACGCATCCCAATGCCCACACCGCGTGGCACATGAACGACCTCGCGGCCGTCTATATGGTCGAAGGCCGTCTCGACGAAGCGCAGGCCTTCTACACGCAGTCGATCGCCATCGACGAGGCGCTCAAACCCGCCTCGGCCTCGCAGGAGGCGATAAGCCTGGGCAATATCGCCAAGATCCGCTTCCGCCAGGGCGCCTACGCGCAAGCCGAAGCAGGCATGCGCGATGCGATCGAGCGCAGGCAGCGCACGCTTGGCGTGGATTACATCGACAACGGCCGCGCCTACGACCACACCTATCTCGCCCAGATGCTCATCGCGCGCGGACATCTCGACGAAGCGCGCACGCAGGTGGAAGACGCGCTGGCCGAGGCGCGCCGCCGCCATCGCGACGCGCATCCCGACACCGCTTTCGCGCTGGCCGTGCAAGCCGAGCTCATGGCGGCTATGGGCGAACAGGAACGCGCCGCCTCATTGGCTTCGCAAGCCGTGGGCATGTACGCCGATCTGTCGGACGAGCAGTCGGACAAGGCGATCCGTGCCCGGATGGTCTACGCCGATGCGTTGCAGGCGCTCGGCCGACATAGAGAGGCAGCGATACAGCTCGATGCCGCCCTCGCGGCAGCCCATGCCGACTCGCCCAACACGAACGTGCTGGTGGCGCGCATCGAAGCCGATCTCGCGCAGGCCGATGCCGCACTCGGCGACAAGGTCAGCAGCGGAAACCTGCGCGGCGACGCGCGCCTGCTGCTGGCCCGCGCCGAGCCTGGCCCCAACACCGACCGCGACGCGGCCATGCGCCTGCTGGCCGCCGCGCCCCGGTCCCGCTGAGCGGCGCGCGGCATATTCAGGCCTGCGCCGCGGTCAGTGGCAGCCCGATCAGCTGATCGGTGGTGAGAACGTCGCCGAACGTATCCTCGATGCTCGCCAGCGCCGCGCGATGCAGCATGGCATGCGGCACGCTACCGCCGTCGGCGTTGTCCAGGTCGCGGGTGGCGCAGGCATCCCCGATCACCATCACGCCGTAGCCCAGCGGTACGGCGTCGCGCGCCGCGCCCGCCACGCAGGCATGCGTCATCAGGCCCGTCACGATCAGCGTATCGATGCCGGACTGCTTCAGCCGGCGGTCGATGTCCGTGCCTGCAAACACGCTGACCTCGCTCTTGTTGACCACGTGGTGATGCGCGGCCGGTTGCGCACCCTCGTGGAAGGCGGATGTCGCACTGTCTTCGGCAAACACCGGGCTGCCTGCCGGCGTGACGTGCCGCACGTGATACACCGCCATGCCCGCTGCGTCCGCGTGGGCGATCAGGCGCTGTGCGTGGCGCAAGGCGTTGCGGCCGTCGGGAATGGGCAAGCGCCCATCGAAATATTCGTTCTGGAAATCGATGACCAGCAGCGCCGTGCGGGCCGGCGCCAGGGCCTTGGGCGCGCAGGCGCCGATCATCGTGCGGATGGTGGAATGTGTCATGGCATGGTCCTCTGGTCAGGTCGGAGGCCGCCATGGTCGGCGGTTGGCGCCGGCGCCAACAGTGGCAGAAATGACAATATGCTATGGGATTCGGCCAACCTTGCCTCTGGTGACACCCATGCACACCGTTGCCGTCGTCGCTTTCGACGGGATCAGTCCATTTCACCTCTCCGTGCCCTGCATCGTGTTCGGCGACGACCTGCTCAAGCTGGGCACGCCGCGCTATCGCCTGTTTGTCTGCGGCGAACGCCGCGGGCGCGTCGCCACCATGTCCGGCTTCGATATCGAGGTGAAACACGGCCTGGCCACGCTGCGCAAGGCCGACACCATCATCGTGCCCGCGTGGCGCACGCCGGGCGAACGTCCGCCGGAAGCGCTGCTGCGCGCGCTGCGGCAGGCGCATGCACGCGGAAGCCGCATCGTCGGCCTGTGCCTGGGCACCTTCGTGCTGGCCGAAGCCGGGTTGCTCGAGGGCAGGACGGCGTCCACGCACTGGGCGTGGGCGGAGGAGTTCGAGCGGGCTTATCCCGGCGTCACGCTGGACCGCCATGCGATCTATGTCGACGAAGGCGACCTGCTCACCTCGGCCGGCACGGCCGCCGCGCTCGACTGCTGCCTGCACCTGCTGCGCAAGGACCTGGGTGCCGACATCGCCAACCGCGTCGCGCGACGCCTGGTGGTCGCGCCGCAACGCCACGGCGACCAGGCGCAATACATCGAAAACCCCGTGCATGAAGACCATGCACCGGACGCCTTGAGCAAGACGCTGGACTGGGCCATCGCACACCTGAAACAACCGCTTTGCGTCGAGAAGCTGGCCGCTCACGCCGGCATGAGCGTGCGCACGTTCAGCCGCCACTTCCGCAAGAAGACCGGCAGCACGGTCATTCCCTGGCTGCTTCACCATCGTCTCGCGGCGGCGCAGCGCCTGCTGGAGACCAGTCGCCGCTCGATCGACCAGATCGCCGAAAGCGTGGGTTTCGGATCGACCGTGTCGTTCCGCCAGCACTTCACCCGCGCGTTCTCGATTTCCCCGGCCAGCTATCGGCGGCAATTCCGCGCGCAACCGGTATCGTGCTGAGGGCCGCGACGGAAACGGTGCGCCTGCCGTTTTAGGATTCGTCTTATGTGTTGCCTTCACCCGCTCGGGCAATCTGCCGCCATCCGACCGCCGCGCAACGCGGTTCATCGATGGAGGCCGACATGCTCCCCGCTCGCTTCGTACCGCACAACGAATTCCACGTGTTCCGCCGTGGCGAGTGGCAGTTCAGCGTCGCGGAGCTGCGCCTGAAGCACGACGAGGCATCGGCGGCGCAGCCGCTCGCGCACCAGTACTGCCTGCGCGCGCCGGGCTTCGACCAGGTGGCGTTCGACGTGCGCGACATCCGTTCGATGGATCCGCAGGCGGCGTGGGATCCGCACCTGGGCGTGGGCCGGCTCACACGCCTGCTCGGCAAATGCTTCGACGCCACGGAAGAACTCATCGACGCCATCGCGCCTTACATGTGCCCGCTCGATGCCTCGGTGCGCTTTGCCGCGCTACCTGAGATGGAAGCCACGCCGCATTGATGCGCGCGATCAGGAGGCCGCTCGCCATTCCTCGATCAGCGTCTGCAACAGCGCGCCCGCGGACATCGTCCGCGCCATCGGCGCGCCCTGCCCGGCCCAGTGCGCGCCATAGCCGGATTCGCCGGCTGCGCGCGCTGCCGCATTCAAGGCCTTGCCCGCGTCGTAGGCGATCGGGTAGTCCGGCACGTCGGCATCCTGCACATCAGTGCCAAGGCGCGTGAACAGGCTGGCCAGGCTGCGTGCCGGCCGCCCCGACACGGCGCGCGTCATCACGGTGGCGTGGGCCGCATCGCTCGCCAGCGCCTTGCGGTAGCCCGCGTCCGCCAGCGATTCATCGGTGCCGACGAAGGCCGTGCCCAATTGCGCCGCCGCCGCGCCAAGCTTCAAAACGGCGGCGATGCCAGCGCCGTCCATGATGCCGCCGCTGGCGATCACCGGAACGCCGATGTGCTTAACCAGCAGCCGCGTCAAGGCGAAGGTGCCCAGCGCGCTGTCATCGGCATCCGGATCGAACACGCCGCGATGTCCGCCGGCTTCATAGCCCTGCGCCACGACGGCATCGATGCCGGCCGCTTCGAGAGCCTGCGCTTCCCGCAACGTGGTCGCCGAGCCCATGAGGAAGATGCCGGCGTCATGCAGCGCCTTGACCTGATCCGGCCGCGGCACGCCGAAGTGAACGCTCACCACGGCCGGACGCTCGGCCACCAGCATGGCAAGCATCGCGTCATCGACAAGAAACGAGGTGTAGATTTCCGTCAGCGCCTGCGGTGGCTTCGCACCGAAGCGCTCGAATGCCGGCGCGAGCCGCGCCAGCCAGGCAGCCTCTTTCGCCGCGTCGGCATGTGCTGGACGATGCACGAACAGATTGACGTTGAGCGGGCCGCTGCTCAGTTGACGAAAGGCATGGATGGTGTCGCGCGCCTTGTCCGCCGTCATCGCACCGACACCCAGCGAGCCCAGGCCGCCACCGTTGCTGACCGCCGCCGCCATCGCGGGCGAGGAAACCCCGGCCATCGGCGCCTGGATGATGGGCACGCGGATGCCGACGGCCTCGAGCAAGCGGGAAGACGCGTCGGTCGCCATGATGAATCGCTCCTGCCGTGTAGGGACAGAGGCGAATTTTACGCGCCCGAGATGTCATGCCAAAGCGGCAGGCACCCTCAGTCAGCCGAACCGTCCTGATCTTCCTCAGCGCGCCCGGTGCAGGCCGGATGATGGCAATGGCATTGCGTGTCGGCGTCTCCCGCCGCCTTGGCCTGCCGGCAATGCGCGCTGCAGTACTCGCCCGGTTTGTCGACGTAGCAGCGGCATGGCGGATATGCGCAATGGAAACCCGTGGGCATGGCGAACCTCCGCAGGGGAAAGCCTCAGCTTAGCCGCCGGCGTCGAGGCAAGGGTCACCATGGAGTCAGCGCAGCGTTGCCATTTCGATAGATGGCATCACGCAAACGTGCGGTCGATACGAAGACACGCAGAGCCGTCCGCCAACGCGGCGGACGGCTCCGTTCCAGGTTGCAACCGACTACGTCAGTGCGTGGTGGTCGCAGGCGCAGGCGAGCTCTGCGCCGGTGCCGGGGTCGTGCTAGCGGGTGCGGGCGGTGCGGCTGGCGGCGCGGCAGGTGCCGGCGCGGCGGTGCTTGCAGGCGCCGGCGGCGTTGCGTTGTCGTTGCCGCCCTGATTGCCGCAACCGGCCAGCGTCGCGGCCGCCAGCACCAGGGGCACACCCAATTTCTTGACTGAAAGCATCATGTTTCACCTCCGTGGGACTTCGGATTGATCAGGACCTGCATACGCCCTGTTCGTACGTGCCGCTTCCTCACCGCACCGAATGTATGCCGTGCATTCCCTCGCGCACTTCCCAAACTGCGCTGGCATGTTCAGCGGCCTTCGCGCCAGCCGACTGCGTTGCGAGTCGCCAGCCACGTTCTTGCGCATGGTTGCCTCGCAACCGACTATCGCCTTCGATTGTCTTTTCCGTTTAGGCAACCGTATGTGCATAGCATGTCATCCTTTTGCACATGCTGGCCAATGTTCAGTGGGAACTTATGCATCTTCACGCGTCTGTCACGCCTTGTCGCCGCTGCGTCGACGAACAGCGTCGTCATCGGCGCGCATCTACGGCACATCGGCCTTCTCCATGCGGGCCAGGCCATCCAGCAGGGGACGCAACGCGGCCATGACGTTCGCCAGCGCGCGGTCCACGTCCTGCGAAGACGCGCCGCTCTTGCAGGCCTGCTGCAAGTCGCTGGCGGCTGTTGCCACCGCCGACGCGCCGATGTTCGCGGCCGATCCGCGCAGCGTATGAGCCGCGCGATACGCCGCCGTGGCATCGCTCCCGTCGCGTGACGCCTTGAACGCCTGCTCGAAGCCTTCGTTGTTCTGCAGGAACAGGCGCAACAGGCGTCGATACAGCGACGCGTTGCCGCCGCAGATGCGCAAGCCCATCGCCTGATCGAGCCCGGGAAGCTCCCCATCGCCCCTGGTCGCTGCGGCAGGCGCGGACCGCGGCGTGATCCATCGCGCCAGGGTGGCAAGCATCGCGGGGATGTCGAGCGGCTTGGCCATGTGATCGTTCATGCCAGCCGCCAGCGCCCTTTCGCGATCTTCCGCCGCGGCGTCCGCCGTCATGGCGATCACGGGAAGGTCGGCCATCCGCAGTTCGCCGCGAATGGCGCGCGTGGCCGCATAGCCGTCCATGACCGGCATCTGGCAGTCCATCAGCACGCCATCGATACGGGCGTCGGCAGACAGCACCTCGAGCGCTTCGCGGCCGTTGTGCGCCTCCACCACCTCGATGCCGTGACGTTGCAGCAACTCCGTCGCCAATGCCCGGTTCAGGTCATTGTCTTCGACCAGCAGCACGCGCCTGCCCGCCAGCGCCGTGGTGTCGATGCCTTTGGCGCGTGCTGTCCGATCCTGGCGTGGTCGATCGGATGCGGCCGCGCTGCCTGTCAGACGGACCAGGGCACTGCCCAGCGCATGCGGCAATACCGGCTTGACCAGCAGCGGATGGCGCGTGGCCGCAGGCGTACTTGTATCGTCCGAGGCGCGCCGATATGGCGAAACCATCAGCAGCACCTGCTCGCCCTGCCGTGCATCGTCGGCGACCGACTCGTATGCGGGCACGGCCGCATCGATCAGCAGCACGCGATAGGGCCGCCCTTCACGGCGCGCCTGCGCCATGCGTTGACGCGCCACTTCCGCCGTCGATGCGACATCCACCGCCAGCCCCCATCCGCGGGCGATGGCCGCGAGCACGCCGCTTGCGGCATCGCTGGCTTCCACCAGCAGCAGCGACACCCCCGCAAGAGCCTCTGGCGCCGGCGACGCCTTGGCATCCGCCTGCAGCCGCAACCGTACCTCGGCGTGAAAGGTGGAACCGCGCCCCGGCGTGCTCTCTACCCACATCCTGCCGCCCATCAGCTCCACCAGGTTGCGGCAGATGGCGAGGCCCAGCCCGGAGCCGCCGTATTTCCGCGTGGTCGACGAATCCGCCTGCACAAAGGATTCGAAAATGCGTTCGCACTGCTCCTGCGTCATGCCGATGCCGGTGTCGGTGACGCGAAGATGCAAGGTCGCCTGCGCCTCGTCTGCCGCCGTCATGTCGGCCCGGACGAGCACGGAGCCGCGCTCGGTGAACTTCACCGCGTTATTCACCAGGTTGATCAGGATCTGCTCCAGCCGCAGCGGGTCGCCGATCAAGGCGGTTGGCAGCTTGTTCTGGTACTGGAACAGCAGCTCCAGCCCTTTTTCCTCCGCCTTGAGGCCGATGATGCCGGCGACGTGCGCCATCACGTCGTCCAGGTCGAACGGCACCTGTTCCAGGCGCATGCGCCCGGCTTCGATCTGCGAGAAGTCGAGGATGTCGTTGATGATGCCGAGCAGGCTTTCCGCCGCGCGCTGGATGTTTTGCAGGTAACCGCGCTGCCGCTCGTCGGCGGCCGATTCCAGCGCCAGGTGGCTCATGCCGATGATCGCGTTCATCGGCGTGCGGATCTCGTGGCTCATGTTGGCAAGGAAGTGGCTCTTGGTGCGCGTGGCTTCCTCGGCTACCTCCTTGGCGCGCTGCATGGCGGCCTGCGCCGCCTTGCGCTCGGTGATGTCGATGAGCCAGGCAAGCACGCCGGGCTCGCCGTCATAGTCGATAGGCAGGAAGGAAACCAGGATGTCGCGTTCACGCCGCTGCGCGTCGTACATGCGCACGTCGCGGCTGGACACGCTGCCCTCGCCCTCCAGGCTGGCCCATATGCGTGCGCGCGTGCCGGCTTCCACGTACATCGGCGCCGTGGTGTCGCCCACGCCCACGCCAAAGGTCTCCACGAACTTCGGATTGGCGAAGCAGATGCGTCCCTGCGTGGACACGGCGATGCTCACCGGACTGTTGTCCAGTATCTGCCGAAGCCGCTCCTCGCTGTGCACCAGCGCCAGCTCCATCGCGCGCCGCTCGCTCACGTCACGCACGGCGGCGCAGACGCAGCGGCCCTGCCCGTCGAGCTCCGGCAGAAAGGAAAGGCCGATCTCCACGGAGAGCTCGCTGCCATCCTTGCGCCGGCCGCGCAGGTCCGCGTTGCCGCGTCCCATCTGCCGGCTCTGGCCTTCGGAGAAGAACGTTGTGCGCAACCTGGCGTGCTGCGTGCCCGTTCCCGGCGGCACCAATTGCTCGACCGGCACGCCGTCCAGTTCGCCGCGGCCGTAGCCGAACATGGCCTCCAGACGCGGATTGGCCAGCACGATGCGGCCTTCCTGGTCGGCGATCATCATGCCGTCCGGCGCGGATTCGATGATGCCCCGATACCACGCGCGCGCCGCCTCTATCGTGTGCTGCGTCGCCTCCAGCGCCGCCGTCTTCTCGATGAGCGTGGCCGCCTGGCTGGCGGCGAGCTCCGCATGCTCGCGGCTCTGCGCCAGCAGGTGGCGCATGTCCAACGCCTGCTCGAGCAGCTCCATGTTGATCGCCAGCACGGGTATCAGTTCGTCGATCAGTTCCCGCTGCGCGTCGCTGAGTGCGGCGAGCGTGCCCAGTTCGACGACGCCCAGCAGGCGGTCGGTCCTCTGCACGGGGATGAGCATCAGCTGGGCAAGCGGCGCCTCGCCGAGCCCGGAGGTCACCTTGAGAAAATCCGGCGGTGGCGGCGACACGACCAGGGTGCGCTCTTCCAGCGCGCATTGCCCAACCAGGCCTTCCCCGACGGCGAACACCGGACGCGCCAGCGCCGCGGCGTAGCTTCCCTGCAGGCGTAGACGCCGCGCCAAGGGTTCGTGTGCGTAGAGCGCGGCGTGAGCGACGGGCGCCAGTCGCGCCAGGGCCGACAGGAAGCGGTCGGCGAGTTCGTCCGGTTCGGTGATCGATTGCAGCTCTCGCGATATCTCGGCCACATGCGTCTTCACCCAGCGCTGCACTTCCACCTGCCGGCCTTGCGTCTGCAGCGTGACGATGGCGCGCGCCAGTTCGCCGGCCTCGTTGGGATAGTCCGTATAGGGCACGGTAACGTCCAGGCGGCCTGCGCTCAGCGCTTCCAGGGCCTTGCGCAAGCCTTCGCTGGGGCGGCGCACCGATCGGCTGATCAGCCGTCCGAACAGCACGCCCGCGCCCAGTCCCAATACGATCAACCAGAGGGTGAGCTGCACGCCGAAATGGAAGCGCGCCACGGCATCGCCCACTTCGGCGTTGGCCCCTTCCCGCTTCAGCCTTTCCATGCGGTCGAGCGCATCGCGGGAGGCCGTGGCCGCCTGCAGGAAATCAGGGGAGACGATCAGATCCGCCGCGATGCGTGCGCGATCGTCGCCGGCCCGCAGCAGCAGCGCCGCGCCATCGACCTGGCGCGAGTAATCGGCGAACGCGGCCTCGAAATCGGCGAGGTTGTGCTGGTTGGCCTCACGGTAGATGCGGGGCTTGGCCAGCTCCATTTCGCTGCGCACCTGCGCCTGCGCCGCGCTCAGCTCGCGCAGCGCCGCCGCGCGCCCTTCGCCGGGCCCCATCAGCGCGGCCTGGCGCAGGTTCTGCCCCACGTCCGCCAGCGACGCCCGCGCGGCTTCGATGTGGAGCAGGCCTTGCATGTCCTGCTGATAGAGGCGGCCGATCTGCTCTTTCTGCGCACGCTGCATGCTCAGGCTGTACCCGCCCAGCAGGATGGCGATCAGCAGCATGCCGCCGAAGCCCAGCTCCAGCCGGCGCCGCAGCGGCAGGCGTTCCAGGCGTTCGTAGAGGCGGTTCATCGCGCGACGTCATCGTCAGGTGGCGAGGTGATGTGCCCGCCCATCGCCCGCCATCGCGTCGTCGTCGGAGAAGCGCTGGGCGATCTCGCGGAAGGTGTCGCCCAGTGACACGAACGCATCCACCACGTCCGGATCGAAATCCATGCCGCGCCTGGCGACGATCATCGCCACGGCCTCGTCATGCGTCTTGCCCTTCTTGTAGACACGCCGGCTGATCAAGGCGTCGTACACGTCGGCAACCGCCATGAGCCGCGCGGAAACCGGTATGGCGTCGCCCTTGCGTCCTTCCGGATAGCCCGAGCCATCCCATCGTTCCTGGTGGCTGTACGCCATTTCCTTGGCAAAGCACAGGAACGGCACCGGCGTGCCCAGCCGATCCTCTGCCCGCTGCAGCGCGCCGCGTCCCAGCGTGGTGTGCGTCTTCATCACCTCGTATTCCTCCGCCGTCAGCGGACCGGGCTTGAGCAGGATGCGGTCGGGGATGCCGATCTTGCCGATGTCGTGCAAGGGCGCGGACTGGAACATCAGCAGGCGCGTGGGTTCGTCGAGCACGGCCGCGAAGCGCGGATGGTCCTTCAGTGCGTCGGCCAGCGCCTTCACATAGTGCTGCGTGCGGCGGATATGGTTTCCGGTTTCGTTGTCTCGCGTCTCGGCCAGCGACGTGAGCGCGAGGATGGTCGCCTCCTGGATCGCTGTCACTTCACGCGTGCGCCGTTCCACCTCGGCGTGCAGGTAGGCGTTCTTGTCGCGCAGGAACTCCGAGGCCGCGCGCAGTCGCAGTTGCGTGGCGACGCGCGCCATCACCACCGGCGGGTTCACGGGCTTGGTGATGTAGTCGACCGCGCCAAGCACCAGGCCGCGCGTCTCGTCTTCGGTGGCGTTGAGCGAGGTGAGGAAGATCACCGGAATGTCGCGCGTCCGGCTGCTCGTCTTCAACCGCTGGCAGACATCGAAACCGGTGGTGCCCGGCATGACCACGTCGAGCAGGATCAGGCTGGGCTGCTCCTGCGTGGCGATGCGTAGCGCCGACTCGCCGCCCGGCGCTTCCAGCACGCGATAGAGCGGCTTCAACAGCTCCGAAAGTATCAGGCGATTGTCGGCCGCGTCGTCCACCACCAGGATGGTGGGTCCCGGGTTGCTGCCTGTGTTTTCCATCCCCGCCCCTCCCCTTGCCGAGCGCACGGGAAACCCCGGCTTCCCGTCGAACCGCGTCCCCAAGTAAGCCTCCAGCGGGCGTGAAGGCGGCGCCTACAAGAACCTGCCGACTCGTGACGCAGAGACAACGTACTTAGACCGAATTACCTAAAGAGCGACCGTAGATGTTCGCTAGCCGCCCGGACGTCCAAACCGCTGAAATACGGTGAGCACAGTTACCCAGAACACGCCGTCTACCCACGCTTGCGGGGTGCGCGTGGTGTCGAGCGAAAGTTGTCCGGAACTCCCTGCCGTTGGCATCAGTCACGCATCCGGAGAAGCGCATGAGCGGGCTTACTGCAAAGATCAAGCACGAATTCATGGAGATGATCCCGCCGACCATCTTCTTCTTCGTCGCGATCAACATCGTCGTGCTGATCCGCGCGCTGATGACCAAGGGCATCGGGCTTTCGCTGCCCACCTTCGCCACCATCGTGATTTCCGCGCTGATCCTGGGCAAGGCGGTGCTGATCGCCAACATGCTGCCCTTCATCAACCGCTTTCCCGAGAAGCCGCTGATCTGGAACGCGGCGTGGAAAACACTGATGTACATGGTGGTCGCCACGTTCATCCACTACCTGGAACGACTGCACGAGTACTGGCAGGACACGCACGACCTTGGCGCCGCCAACCACCAGTTGCTGACGGAAACCAACTGGGCGCACTTCTGGGCCATCCAGCTCATGCTGCTGGTGCTCATCTTCAACTATTGCGTGTTCGCGGAACTGGCGCGGGTGATCGGCGAGAAGAAACTGCGGCGGATGTTCCTGGGACCCATGCCGATCGAACCGGACGCCACTAGCGGCCCCGCCGGTTAGCCGCCGGCCTTCACAAGGCCTTGGCGAGCGTGGGTATGCACTGCCGCGAGGCCCGCGATCCGGCGCGGCCATAGCGGAGACCCTGCGCATGTCCGAGCACGTCTACAAGTCCATCGAACTCACCGGCTCATCCAAGACCAGCAGCGACGATGCCATTCGCACCGCCATCGAGCATGCGTCCAAGACGGTGCGCAACATCCGCTGGTTTCATGTCATCGAAACCCGTGGCCACGTCGAAGGCGGCAAGGTGGCCTACTGGCAGGTGACGCTGAAGGTCGGCTTCACGCTGGAATAAAGCCGTCGCCGCGCGGGGCTCAGGCGCCGTCCGGCGACAGCAGCCAGGCCGCGCAACGTTCGACATCGCCCGCATCGTGCCAGCCGTGAAAGGCGACGCGAAGGTAGCCTTCGCGCGTGCTGGTGCGGATGCCCTGCGCTTCGGCCATCTGCACCAAACGCTCCGACATGCGGGAAGGCAAGGCGAAACACAGCGTCGAGCCGGCCTTGTCCGCGTCGATCAGCCCTTTCCATCGCGCTGCCTCCGCCGCCCAGCGCGCGTCCGCTTCCAGCGCGGAAAGCAGCAAACGCTGCAGCCTGGCGATGTGGGCATGGATGGTCGCTGCTCCGCCGCAGTCCAGCAGCAGGCGTATGGATGCGGCCAGCGCGGCGCACGAAAGGATCGACGGGCTGCCCGCCTCCAGGCGCCGTCCATCCTGCGCCCAGGTTTCAAGGTTAGGCTTCTGCGTGCCGCTCTGCGAGAAATCGTCCGGTGCGGACAGCCACGTGCCGAGCGGGGTCAACTGCTGGCGGAACGCGCTGTCCGTCCACAGCAGCCCCTGCCCCTGCAGGCCGAGCAGGCCCTTGTGGCCGCCGGTGGCGAACGCGCTGACGCCGTCGAGCGAGGCCGCCACGGTGCCCGCGCCCTGGATGCCGTCAACGACCAGATGCACGCCGCGCTCGCGGCATCCGCACGCCAGCTTCGCCAGATCAAGCCGGATGCCGTCCTGATAGCGCACCCACGAAACCGCCACGATGCGCGTGCGCGGACCGATGGCGTCCAGCAGGCGCTGCTCCGCATCGATGCCTGCATGCGGCGCGCGCACCGGCGTCGCCGCCTGCCCGTCCCACAGTGGCACTTCGGTGCAGGTCACGCCGCGACGCGCAAGCGCCAGCCACGGAAGCCGGTTGCTGGGAAATTCGCCGAGGGGAATCACCACCTCATCGCCGTGCTGCCAGGGATAACCCAGCGCCACCGCTTCGAGCCCCGTGGACGTGCAGGTCACCAGGCTCATGTCCTCGGCGCGGGCGCCCAGCAACGCGGCGCCAGCCTCGCGCAGGCCACGCTGCACGTCGAGGAAATCCTCGCTCCAGCGCAGATCCCACGGCCGCAACTCCGTTTCCAGCAAGTCGCGCACGACATCCGCCGAGATGCGCGGCAGCGGACCATCCTTGCAATGCGACAGCCACAGCACCTCCGGTGGCATGTCGAACCGTTCGCGAGGAATCGGCGGGGAAAGCGTGTGCGTCACCAGTGTGTTCCTTGATACGGCCAAAGCGAGTCGGCCACGCGACCGTGTTGCGACCGGCACGAACCGAAGGTTCGGCACCGTAGCACACGCCTGCGCCAACGCAGCCGGCGCGATTTCCGCCGTGTTGGCGCTGTCCGCAGTCCGCCACGCCTGTCCGGACACCGTCCGCGGACACATGCCACAGCCTTTGAGGAGGCCGTAAAAAGGGCTTGGTGGCGCGGTTTTCCAAGGGTTATCGAGGTTGGCACGGGGCTTGCCATCTATCCAGTGAAAGCCACTCAACCCTGTTCAAGGAGAACGATCATGAAATTCGAGAACCTGATGCTGCACAGCCTGTTCGCCGCCTGCCTGCTGGTTTGCGTGCTGACCCTGGGCGCCATGATCAGCGCGCCGGTCGCCAGCCCGGCCGCCGTGGCCAGCGCCGCCCCTGCGGCCACCGTGGTTCAGCCCGCCGGCTGAGGACATCGCCGTGCATCCGATGCTGCACTACCGGACAACGATCCGTGCGGGCACCACTGCGGCACGCGAAAGCGCCCCGGGAACGACCGGGGCGCGATAAGCGCAAGGACATGCGCGTGGAAATGCGAGCCACGGAGACGGCAGTCAGCGCGGCTCCGACACCAGCCGGCTCAATGCGGTGAGTCCATGGCGCTCCATGGCGCCGTACACCTGCTCCCACCACCAGCGGCGGTCGGCTTGCTCGATCGATGACGTGGGCACGTGCACGAGATGCTCGAAGGCCACCCAGAGCTCTTCCTCGGGCGCATCGATGGCAGCGAGCCGGAGCAGCTCGGTGTCCAGCTCCGCGAACTTCGCCGCCAGTTGTTCTCGGGAGTAACGCACGCGCATGGGTCCGCTACCTGGGTCTTCAACCGTTGCACCGAAGCCTTTCTATTTCATTTCGCGCCCGCGCGATGCACGAATCTGGCAGATGATCCGCGGAGCCGCTCCGCTGACGCCCGGCGAAGGGAAGCATTCAGCCTGCGGCCGCCTTTTCACGGACGTTGCCCGTTATTGCGCGCCAACCCGCGGCCCGCTTGACGTCGGCTTCACCTCGGAGCGCCCCAAACGCTGCTCTTTGAGCGTCGCTGCATAAGCCTGCGCCTCCCTTCGCAGGCATGCATTCGATGGGCAGCGTTGGCCGTCGTTCATCGGGCATGGCCCGCGAATTCACCCTGCATCGCCACGCATCAACGGAACAGATTGGTTTTCGCCAGCTCGATCAACTCATCGCCGCGCCCGTTGATCACCGTGCGCAAGGCCCAAAGGCCAAAGCCCTTCGCCTGCTCCAGCTTGATGCTGGGCGGCAAGGCGAGCTCCTGTGTGTTGGTGACCACGTCGAGCAAGGCGGGACCATCGTGCGCAAGGATGTCCTTCACCGCCGCGGCGAGATCGCCGGGATCTTCCACGCGTATCGCGTGCACGCCGGCCGCGCGCGCCACCGCGGCGAAATCGGGATTCACCAGCGACGTGCCTGTTTCCAGGTAACCGCCCGCCTTCATCTCCAGCGCCACGAAACCCAGCGTGTGGTTGTTGAACACCACTACTTTCACCGGCAGCTTGTGCTGCACCAGGGTGAGGAAATCGCCCATCAGCATGGTGAAGCCGCCATCACCCGACAGGCTGATCACCTGCCGCCCCGGATACGCCGCCTGCGCGCCGATGGCCTGCGGCATGGCGTTGGCCATCGAGCCATGCACCAGCGAACCGATCAGGCGCCGGCGCCCGTTCATTTGCAGATAGCGCGCCGCCCAGATCGACGGCGTGCCCACGTCGAAGGTGAACACCGCATCGTCCGCGGCCGCGTCGCTGATGAGCTTGGCGAGGTATTGCGGGTGGATGGGCTTGCGTCCCGGCTGGCCGGTGGCCAGTTCGTCGAGCCCTTCGCGTGCCTTGCGGTAATGCGCGAGGCATGCGTCCAGGTAAGCCCGATCCGTGCGGGATTTGAGCTTGGGCAACAGCGCCTCGATGGTGGCGGACACGTCGCCCACCAGGCCCAGATCGAGCCGCGCGCGGCGGCCCAGGTTCTCCGCACGCACATCGACCTGCGCGATCTTCGCCTCGGTGGGATAGAACTGGCGATAAGGGAAATCGGTGCCCAGCATCAGCAACGTGTCGCAGTTCAGCATGGCGTGATAGCCGGAGCTGAAGCCGATCAAGCCGGTCATGCCGACGTCGTATGGGTTGTCGTACTCCACGTATTCCTTGCCGCCGAACGCATGCACGATGGGCGCTTTCAGCGTTTCCGCGAGCTTCAGCAGATTGTCGTGCGCGCCGGCGCATCCGCGGCCGCACAGCAAGGTGACCTTGCCGCTGCCGTTGAGCAGCTGCGCCAGCGCGTCGACGTCCGCCTCGGCCGGCTGCACCACCGGTTGACGGATCGCCAGGGACGCACCCGCCGAGGGTTTCGCATTCAACTCGCGCAGCGCGACATCGCCCGGAATGATCACCACCGCCACGCCACGCATCCCCACCGCCGCGCGGATGGCGCTTTCCAGCACACCCGGCAACTGCTCCGGGCTGGATACCAGTTCGCAGTAGTGGCTGCATTCGCGGAACAGCGACTCCGGATGCGTTTCCTGGAAGTAGCCGCGCCCGATCTCCGCGCTGGGGATGTGCGCCGCGATGGCCAGCACCGGCACGCGCGAGCGGTGGCAGTCGAACAGTCCGTTGATGAGGTGCAGATTGCCGGGCCCGCAGCTGCCCGCGCACACGGCCAGTTCGCCGGTGAGGTGCGCTTCCGCGCCAGCCGCGAAGGCGGCCGCTTCCTCGTGCCGCACGTGGATCCAGTCGATGTCGCCGCGACGCCGCAGCGAGTCGGTGATGCCGTTGAGGCTGTCGCCCACCACGCCGTAGATGCGCCGCACGCCGGCCACGTGCAGCGTTTCGGTCACCACATCGGCCACTTTCGTATTCGCCATAATCCGGATCCTTGCAGGAGGAAAACGAACCGCCATGCGTGGCGGATCGTCCGAGTATGGTCACGCGATCGTGACAACAACGTCAGCCGGGCGGATCTCAAAAGGGCTGCCCGGCATTACCCGATCGGGTAATGCCCGGCCTTTCGCGATGATTACTTGGAGATCAGCAACAGCAGGGATTGGCCGCACTGCCCATACGTGGTGCCGGCGCCGCCGATCAGGGCTTCGCTGCCCGGCGCCACGAAGGTATTGGCGCCATCGTTCCAGTTGCAGGTGTCGGTGACGCGATACCACTGCGTGCCCGAGGGCGGCGCCGGCAGCGTGAAGGTCACGCTGCCCGACCAGCCGTTGTAGGCGACGTACATGGAATTGCCGTCACCCAGCGACGGTCCGTTGATGGTGTAGGCAATCGCGTAGTTGCTGGTGTTGTTCCAGTAACTGCTGTCCGCCACCGCGCCGCTGGGCTGATACCACACCAACTGGCTGCCGCTGTACCAGCCGGACGGACGCAGCGCGGGATGCGCCTTGCGGAAGGCGATCAGGCGCTGCGCGAAGGTGTGGAAGTTCGACTGGTCGGTGGTCCAGCTGTAGTTGAGCCAGTTGGCGCTGGAGTCGAGGTTGTACGCATTGTTGTTGCACTGGAGCGTGCGCAGGTATTCGTCGCCGCCCTGCATCAGCGGCGTGCCGGCCGACAACATCTCGAAGGCCATGCCGGTGCGCGCGGCGCGGCGCTGGTCGGCGGCCGTGCCGGTGCCGGCCGACATGCCCTGGTCCCAGCTGTAGTTGGTGCTGGTGCCGCCGTCCGATGGGCCATAAGGCCATGCCTGGTTGTTGTTCGCGCCGTTGCAGGAATAGACGTCCTTCAGGGTCATGCCGTCGTGCACGTCGATGAAGTTCACCGAATTCCACGGCGAGCGTCCGCTGGCCTGGAACAGGTTGGACGAGCCGGAGAAGTCGTTGGCGTCCTGGGTGATGTGGATGGTCATGTTGCCCAGCTCGTTCTGCGCCTGGCGCAGGCTGTCGCGGAACAGGCCATTCCATTCCGACCACCCCTGCGGGAAACCGCCAAGCTGATACGAATTGCCGCCGATGGCCCAGGGCTCCGCGAACAGATCCAGGCCGCTGCCGCCCGCCGCGGGCCGCACGGTGAATTCGCGCAGGATGCGGTTGATCGCCACGTTGGAATCGGCCGCGTCGAAGTTGTAGCCGCCATTGGGGCAGTTCGGCGCGGACGACGTGTAGGCTCCGTTGAGGCAGCTGTTGCCCAGCACGGAGGCCAGGTCGAAGCGGAAGCCATCCACGCCCATCGTGTTCGCCCAGTACGCCAGCGAGTCCACGATCAGGTTCTGCGCCACCGTGTTGTACGTGTTGAAGTTCGCGCCGGTGCCAGTGTTGTCGTAGAAGTATTGGTTGCCCGAGGTCAGCTCGTAGTACGTGGCGTTGTCCAGGCCGCGCCACGAGTAGATGGTGGCCGTGGTCGGATCATTGCTGGTCCAGGTGCCGCCTTCGGCCGTGTGGTTGTAGACCACGTCCATGTAGACCTTGATGCCGGCGTTGTGGAACGCCTGCACCATGGCCTGGAATTCCGCCGTCGGCCCGCCCGGCGCCTTGTTGTACGCATAGCGGCGATCCGGCGAGAAGTAGTTCTCGGTCATGTAGCCCCAATAGTTCTGGTTGGCATCCGAGTTGGGCACCACGTCGTTCGCGTCGTTCTGCGTTTCCTGCACCGGCAGGAATTCCACCGCGGTCACGCCGAGGCTGGCGAGGTAGCTGGCCTTCAGGCCCGCGCCGTAATAGGTGCCGCGATACTGCGCGGGAATCGAGGTGTCCTGCTCGGTGAAGCCGCGCACGTGTACCTCGTAGATCACATCGTCCTTCTGCGCGCGCGTAGGCTTGGTGCCGGTGCTCTGCGTGCTCGGCGCCAGCACCACGCCCTTGGGCGCGTAGATGCCGCTGTCGGTGGTGCGGTAGCTGGCGCCGGAAGCGAACACGTTGCCGTTCTGGTTGGACGGGTTCTGCGGATCCTGGCTCACTTCCTGCGCATACGGATCGAGCAGCAGCTTGTTGGGATTGAAGCGGTTGCCGCTGGCGTCCACGTCGGAGACGAAACCGGCCTGCGAGCCCTTGCCCCAGCTGCTGCTGTAGGGCCAGTTGGGTCCCCACGCACGATAGCCGTAGTACACCGCCCCGGTGATGCCCGCGCCCTGGATGGACGACACCGGCACCGTCACCGCCCACACGCCGCTGCCCGCGGGGCTGAGCGCATAGGTCGCGGATTCCTGCACGCCGTAGCCCGCGGAATACAGGTACAGCACGATGCGCGTGGCCGTGGACGAGTAGACGCGGAAGGTGATGCTGGTCTGCTGCGCGTTGTAGCTCGCGCCCAGGCTCATGCTGTTGATGGCCGCATGCGCCGGCGATACGGGCACGCTGGCGAGCACCGCGCAGCCGAGCAGCGCGGCGAGGATCTTCGGGCACTTCATGGGTCAGCCTCCATCCTGTTTCGTGGACGATCAGGTCGAACAGCATCGACGCCATGGGGCGAATCCGTGCCGCGGCTGGCGGGCAAGCGAACAGCACTGTCGTTCACGATTGCAGGCAGGTCGCGCGCACTCCCCTCGCGCAACCGCCTCCTGGGCGGCAGTGCGACGCATCGTAGAAAGCATCGCAATGCAGCAACCAGTCATTGCATACGTATTCATTGCGGATCGCGTCCGCAAACGCCTCACGCGGCGGTGGAGCGCTCCCAGCGCGCGAGCTGCTCACGCAGCGCTTCGTTGTCGGCCTTCAGCTCCGCGACTTCGGCGGTGAGTTCGGCCACGCGGCGGCGCAAGGTCGGCAGGTCGTCCTCGCCCGCCTCCGGCTCTTTCTTCGGCTTGCGCTTGGCCTCGCGTACACGCTTGGCGGCCTGCTTGAGCTCGTCCTCGCCGGCGATGGCCGCGGCACGCTGCTCTTCCTCCGGCAGCGTGGCCACCGCCGCCGCCGCGTTGATCGACAGCACGCCGGACTTTACCGCCGCCACCACTTCGGGCGCGGCCTGCTTCTGGATCTTCTCGATCATCACCACCTGGCTGTTGCTCAGGCGGGCTTCGCGCGCAAGCGCCTGCCGGCTCGGCAAGGGCTCGGCCTTGGGCGGCGCCACGGCAGGCGCATCGACCGCTTCCGGCGCAGGAACATCGGCCGCCGTTTCCGCTGCCGGAGCCGGCGTGGTTTCCTCCGGCACAGGCTTCGCCCGCGCGCGGCGTTCCGCCAGGATCTCGCGCTTGCGCAGAGCCAGCACGCCGCGCTGGAAGTCGGAGACGCTGCGGCGCCCCAGGTGCTGCTCGATCATCCACAGGTGCACGTCTTCCATGGACTGGAAGCGCGTGTTCTGCACCGTGTTGAACGGCAGGTTGTGTTTCTGGCAGATGCCGTAACGGTTATGGCCGTCCACCAGCACATTGCCCCACAGCACCAGCGAATCGCGGCAGCCTTCGGCAAGCAGGCTGCGCTCCAGCGCCTCGTATTCGTCGGGAGTGAGCGGATCGATGTAAGCCTTGAGTTCTTCGTTGACGACGATGTCCATGGAATCGGGCAAGCACGGCAAAGAGGCGGCATTGTAGAGAACCCGCGCCGCGGTTTCGCGGCTTGCAATGAGCGCCCGAACGTGCGCAGCCCCGCCCTTCGGCAGGGGCGTCCATGCGCCCGCTCTGCTACCTTGCAGGCTTTACGACCTGGGGAGGTTCCATGCTGCTGCGCCATTGCCTTGCCGTTGCGCTCATCGCCGTGCTGTCCGCCACCGCGGCCGCCGACGAAGCGAAACCCGCACACACGCCCTCGCCCAAGGAGCTGCTGGCCAGGTCGCAGCCGCAGGAATGGCGCGTGCCCGATCCGCAGAACCTGTTGGTGATGCAGTTGCCGCAGGGCCGCGTGCTGATCGAACTGGCGCCCGACTACGCGCCGCTGCATGTGGCCAATATCCGCACCATGGCGCATGAGCATTACTACGACGGGCTGGTCATCGAGCGCGTGCAGGACAATTTCGTCACCCAGTGGGGCGATGCCGCCAACGAGGATGACAGCCATACCAGCAAGCTCAAGCCGCTGGGTTCGGCCAAGGACCGCCTGCCGCCGGAATACACGCGCCCGTACGACGCGAAACTGCCCTTCACTGTGTTGAAGGACGGCGATTTCTATGCGCCGGAAGTGGGCTTCTCCGAAGGCTTCCCCGCCGCGCGCGACAAGGCCGGCCAGCAGCAATGGCTCACGCATTGCTACGGCATGGTGGGCGTGGGCCGCGACATCGATCCGCAAACCGGCAGCGGCAGCGAGCTCTACGCCGTGATCGGCCAGGCCCCGCGCGCGCTGGACCGCAATATCGCCGTGGTGGGCCGCGTGCTGCAGGGCATGGAATATCTCTCGGGCCTGCCGCGCGGCACCGGTCCACTGGGTTTCTACGAGAAGCCCGAGCAACGCATCACGATCCGTTCCGTCACCTTGGCGTCCGACCTGCCGGCCGGCGAGCGCCCGAAGGTCGAAGTGCTGCGTACCGACAGCGCCACCTTCAACGCCCTGGTGGAAGCCAAGCGCAACCGCCTCGACGATTTCTACCGCATCCCCGCGGGCAAGGTGGACGTGTGCAGCGTGAATATCCCGGTGCGGGATGCGAAGCCCGCGCATTGAGCGTTGGTTCTTGCCATAAGAGCCTGTTCGACGTCTCAGGCGAGCGCCCGATGTCCTCACCGTCATTCCGGCGCAGGCCGGAATCCAGTAGCAGAAATAAACGGCTATCGCGTGGCGTCAAAGCATGAGTCTTTGGCAAAAACCACGCCGTGACGCTGCTGGATTCCGGCCTGCGCCGGAATGACGGTGATGGTGGGCGCTCGCGCGAGATCTTGAACGGGCTCTAAGGCCTATGCGCGCAACTGGTGCGTATATCGTGAACGGGCTCTGAGCCCTACACTGAACGAAGACACACTCTTCACCGGTCGGGCCGGCAGGATGCCTGTGTCTCCATGAGGGAGCGGGGCATGCCGCGGGTCTGGAAAATCGTGTCGTGGGTGGTCGGCGTCTGCCTGGCGCTGATCGTCGTGCTGTTGATCGTCATCGCCACGTTCGACTGGAATCGCCTCAAGCCCACCATCAACGCCCGCGTCAGCGAAACCCTTGGACGTCCATTCGCCATCAACGGCGACCTCAGCGTGCACTGGCAGCGCGAGCGGCGCGCCGGCGGCGTGGACAGCTGGGTGCCGTGGCCGGAGTTCGTCGCGCAGGACATCCGCATCGGCAATCCCGACTGGGCCAGCCAGCCGTTGTTCGCACGGCTGGATGCGCTGCGTTTCCGCATTTCGCCGCTGCCGCTGATCGCGCATCGCGTGGAAATACCGGTGCTCTACCTGTCGCAGCCCACCATCGACCTGGAACGCAACAAGCAGGGCCAGGCCAACTGGGATTTCACCCTGCCCGACAACGGCACGCCGTCGGCATGGAAGCTCGACCTGCACGCCATCGGCTTCGACCGCGGCCACATCGCGCTCAGCGACGCCATCAGCAAGAGCGAGCTGCAGGTGACGGTGGAACTGCTACAGCACGCCATTCCCTATGGCGACATCGTGGCCCAGCAATCCACCGACGCGCGCGAGCAGGCCCGACGCACCGTGGGCGCGGCGGCAAAGACCGCGCTCGCCAAGGACGCGGACAAGGATGGCAACGAGCCCAGCCATACCGATGCTGCGTACCAGTTCGCCTGGCAGGCGGTGGGCAAGTACCAGGGTGCGAATGTCGATGGCAATGGCAAGACCGGCGGCGTGCTGGCGCTGCAGCAGTCCGACCAGCCGTTCCCGCTGCAGGCCGACGTGCACGTGGGCGACACCCATATCGCCCTGGTCGGCACGCTCACCGATCCCTTGCACCTGGCCGCGCTCGACATTCGCCTGTGGTTCGCCGGCACCAGCATGGCCAAGCTCTATCCGCTGATCGGCGTGACCCTGCCCGACACGCCGCCCTACGCCACCGAAGGCCACCTGCGGGCCAGCCTGAAGCGTGGCGCCAGCCATTTCTCGTACGACCGTTTTCGCGGCCGCGTGGGCGGCAGCGATCTCTCCGGTGACCTGGCCTTCGATACCGGCGGCGCGCGGCCCAAGCTTTCGGGCAACGTGTCTTCGCAATTGCTGCGCTTCGCCGATCTCGCTCCCTTGATTGGCGCGGACTCCAACGCGCAGAAGCAGCAGCGCGGCGATGCCACGCCGCAGCCTGCCGACAAGGTGTTGCCGGTCGAACCGTTTCGCACCGACCGCTGGCGCGCGATGGATGCCGACGTGACCTTCAAGGCGGCGCGCATCCTGCGCGAAGCGCAGCTGCCCATCAACGCGCTGTCGACGCACGTGATCATGGACAACGGCGTGCTCACGCTGGAACCGCTCGACTTCGATCTTGCCGGCGGCACCGTGGCCAGCAACCTGCACCTGGACGGCAGCACCACGCCAATGAAGGGCACCATCCGGCTGAAGGCGCGCCACCTCAAGCTCAAGGAACTGTTTCCCACCTTCGAGCCGATGCGCACCAGCTTCGGCGAGATCAACGGCGACGCGGCGCTTGACGCGCGCGGCAACTCCGTGAGCGAACTGATGGGCACCTCCACCGGCGAGCTGAAGCTGCTGATGAACGATGGCGCGATCAGCAAGACCTTGCTGGAGACGGCCGGGCTCAACGTGGCCAACGTGGTGATCGCCAAGCTGTTCGGCGACAAGACGGTGAAGATCAACTGCGCCGCGTCCGACCTGTCGGCCACGAACGGGCTCTACGAAACCCGGCTGTTCGTGTTCGACACGGAGGACGCCACCATCCGCGTGAACGGCAACATCAATTTCGCCAACGAGAAAGTCGATCTGGACGTGCGCCCGCAATCGAAAGGCCTGCGCATCCTCTCGCTGCGCTCGCCGCTCTACGTGAAGGGCACGCTCAAGAACCCGGACGTCGGCGTGCAGCCAGGGCCGCTGATCCTGCGCGGCGGCGGCGCGGTGGCGCTGGGCGTGTTCGCCGCACCAGTCGCCGCGCTGCTGCCGCTGGTCGCGGCGAGCCGGGGCGCGCCGGACAATACCTGCGCCACCGTGCTGGAGCAGATGCGCGGCTCATCGCAGGCACGGCCCGCGCCGCCACCCGCGAAAACCAAGGCCGCCGCGCACTGATGCAACGCGTGGACGATAGAATGTCGGGCCATTCCCTCCCGACGTCCACGCATGCAACCGGCAACCAAGGCCCGCTGGCAGATCCATTTCTGCGTCCTGCTATGGGGTTTCACCGCCATCCTGGGCAAGCTGATCACCCTGCCCGCGCTGCAGCTGGTGTGGTGGCGTACCCTGCTGGTGTCCGGCGCGCTGCTGCTGAGCCCGAAGGTGTGGCGCGGGCTGAAAGCCATGCCGGCGCGACTGCGCTGGGGCTATGCGGGCATCGGCGTGCTGGTGTCGCTGCATTGGCTGACCTTCTACGCGGCCATCAAGCTTGCCAATGCCTCGGTCGGCGCCACCTGCATCGCGCTTGGCCCGGTGTTCCTGTCGCTGGTGGAACCCTGGATCGCCGGCCGCAGGTTCGATCCGCGCGAGCTTTTGATCGGCGTGGCGGTGGTGCCCGGCGTGGCCATGGTGGTCGGTGGCGTGCCGATGGACATGCGCATGGGCATCGTCGTGGGCACGGCGTCCGCCTTGCTGGTCGCCTTGTTCGGCGCGTTCAACAAGCGCCTGGTGGAACACGGCGACCCGCTGACCGTGACCTGCATCGAACTGGGCACCGGCACGCTGTTCCTGACCCTGCTGGCGCCGCTGCTGCCTGGCCCCGCTTTTATGCTGCCGAGCGTGCACGACGCCCTCCTGCTGCTGGTGCTGTCGTTCGGCTGCACGCTGCTGCCTTTCGCGCTGGCGCTGGTGGCGCTGCGCCATATGAGCGCCTTCGGCACGCAGATGGTGACCAACCTGGAACCGGTCTACGCCATCGTGCTGGCCATTCTGCTGCTGGGCGAGCAGCGCCAGCTGGACGGTTGGTTCTACGCGGGCGTGGCGGTGATCCTCGCTGCCGTCTTCATCCATCCGCTGCTCACGCGCAAGCAGACGCCGCCCTCCCAGCCCGAACTGCTGGGCACCGCGGAAAGCCACGGTGTGATTGAGTAAGCGACTGCTACCGGATGATCAGCGCGCCGCCGCGAGCGTGGCGCGCATATGGTCGATGAAGGCGCGCACCTTGGCCGGCGGCTGGCGTCCCGGATACACCGCGTAGATGCCGCAGTCCGGCAGGCTGTATTGCGCCATCAGCACGACGAGGCGCCCTTCGCGGATGTCGTCCGTCACGAGGTAATCCGGCAGCACGCTGACGCCCGCGCCATGGCGCACCAGCGCGTGCGTCGCGGTGACGTTGTTCGCCTGCGCCACCGGCCGCATGCGCACGGTGCGGCGCGAGCCGTCCGGCGCGGTGAACGTCCAGCGCAAGGGCGTCGCCAGCAAGGCCAGCGCTATCCAGTCGTGCGAGGCCAGGTCGGTGATCTGGCGCGGTTCGCCGCGTCGCGCAAGGTAGGTGGGCGACGCCACCATGAGCTGGCGGAAGCTGCTCAGCCGTGCCGAACGCAGGTTGGAATCGCGCAGCCAGCCCATGCGGATGGCCATGTCGAAGCGCTCGGCGATCAGGTCGCTCATGTGGTCGGTGAGCACCAGATCCGCCTGCATGTCCGGATGCGTGCGCAGGAATTCCGCCAGGGCCGGCGCCACGGCGGCCGGGCCGTAATCGGTGGTGGCGGTGAGGCGCAGGGTGCCGCTGGGTTTCTCCTGGCCGCGTCCCACCTGCTCGATGGCGTCCTCCGCGTCGGCGAGAATGCGCACGCACGCCGCATGGAAAGTCGTGCCCGCCTCGGTCAACGTCATGCGGCGCGTGCTGCGCGAGAGCAGGCTCACGCCCAGTTCGCTTTCCAGGCGTGCAATGTGCTGGCTCACCATGGCCTTGGTCATGCCCAGCACTTCGGCGGCCGCGGTGAAGGAGCCCGCGCGCACCAGCGCCACGAACACGGACAGGCGGTTGAGATTGACGTCGGCCATGGGCATTCCTCACTGTCAATCCAAACTTTACAGTGAATTCCCTTTTGATGCGTTTATCCGCCCCTGCCGCAGGCGCATGATGGCGTCCGTTCCCGGTGCTGGCGGATCTTTCACGGACCACGCGTCATGGTTCGCCGCACTCCCCTCATCCCCTGCTGGAGAGCAATACCCATGAAGATCGCCCTGTTCGGTGCGACCGGCCACGTTGGCCACGCCATCCTCGACGAAGCCCTGGCACGCGGTGCCGACATCACCGCCATCGTGCGCGACCCGTCGCGACTGGTGAGCCCGGACCCGCGCGTGAAGGTGGTCACCGGCGACATCGCCAAGCCGGAAACGTGGACGGACGCCGTGCGCGGCGCGGAGGTGGTCATCGTCAGCATCTCGGCGCGCCGCGACGGCTCGAACGATGCCATCCCGGCCCAGGCCGCCGCCGTGCTCGACAACCTGTCCAAGGCCGGCGTGAAGCGCCTGGTATGGGTGGGCGGCGCCGGCTCGCTGGAAACGGCGCCGGGCGTGCGCGTGGTGGACGATCCGAACTTCCCGGAAGCCTGGAAGGCCGAGGCGCTGGGCCAGGCCAAGGCGCTGGACGTGTTCCGTCAGCACAAGAGCGACGTGGAGTGGACCTACATCAGCCCGGCCGCACTACTTGAAGATGGCCCGCGCACCGGCAAGTACCGCGTCGGCGGCGACCAATTGCTGGTGGACGCGCACGGCAAGAGCCACATCAGCGTGGCCGACTACGCCGCGGCCCTGCTGGATCGCGTCGAGAAGAACGATGCGCGCAGGCAGCGCATTACGGTGGCGTACTGATTGATCGACTAGTGCGGATGGCGACGGGCTGTCCGCATTCTCCCTCACCGTCATTCCGGCGAAAGCCGGAATCACGGTGAGGGAACGTTCAATCACGAGGGAGAGTGAACCATCCCTCAGTGTTCGTGCTCGTGATCATGCGCGCCAGCGTCAGCATCGGCATGGTCATGATCGGCATCCGAACCCTCGCCGTGATGATGCGCATGCCCGCCGTGACCATCATCCGCTGCCCTGCCCGCCATCGCTTCGAACGTCGCCTGATCCATCTTCGGCAACTGCCGCACGAAGGCCACCATGTCCCAGATGGCCGCGTCGTCATGGCTGCGTCCCCAGGCCGGCATGGCGGTGAGTTTCACGCCGTGCTTGATCACCCAGAACGCTTCGGCCGGATCATGCACGCCATGCGTCGACAGATCCGGCGGCTGCGGATAAAGGCCCTCGCGCAGCTCCGTGCCGTGCAGCCCCGGCGCAAGATGGCAGGATGTGCACATCTCCGCATAGTGCTCCGCGCCGCGGCGGATGCGCTGCGGGTCGTCCAGGTCAGGCACGGTGGTGCCATCCGCATGGCGCTCGATGGAGCGCTCGCGCAGCACATCGATGACACGCTCGGTCAAGGCCCAGTGCGGGCGATCCGCGCCGATGTCATAACTTCCCGACAGCACAAACGCAGCCAGGGCCGCGCCCGCCAGCACGAGTACAAGCAAAACGATAGCTATGGTCTTCTTCATGGCATTCCCCTTCAGAGCCAGATTCGCACGCCGGCCACCCACGCCGTTTCGCGCGCGTGCACTTGCGGCACGCCGGGCATGCCGTTGAAACCGCCAAAGCGGCGCGTCCAGTCCACGCCGATGTAAGGCGCAAACTTGCGGCTGAACTCGTAGCGCAGGCGCATGCCCGCCTCCACGTTCGACAGGCCGGAGGAAATGCCGCGTCGTGGATCGTCCTTGCCGTAGAAGTTCAGCTCCACCTGCGGCGTCAGGATCAGGCGCTGCGTGAAACGCATGTCGTAGCTGGTCTCCAGCCGCAGCGCGGTGCGGCCTTCCTCGCCGGCATAGAGCGTCGCCTGCGTGTCGAACCAGTACGGCGCCAGCCCTTCCACGCCCATCGCCAGCCACTGGCGGTCGGGGCCTTGTCCGAAGTCGTGGCGCGCGCCGAGCTGCCAGTCCCAAAAGCTCGCGAAGGCATGACTCCACAACGCCTCCACGCGACCATCCTGCGTGCCGCCGCTGTCACGTTCGCCTTCGGTCTTCAGCCACAGGCGATCGATGGCGTTGCCGTACCAGCCTTCCGCTTCCCAACGAGTCGCATAGTCGCCGGAGGTACTGCGGCTGCGTTCCAGGCGATCGAGCGCGAACATGCCCAGCGGGGCGTTGTCGTCCATCTGCATCATCGCGTTCATCTGCGATGGCGTCATGGCGTGTGGCATGGATTGCGGCGGCGAAGGCGGCACGTGGTCATTGGGAGGCAGGGCCGGTGTCGTCGTCTTATCCATGTAATGCCCGCTCATGTCGTGGCCGGCGTGGTCCATGCCGGCGTGCTGTGCATCGTCCTTTGCGGGCACGGCGTTGTGATGATCGTGCGCGGATGGCATCGCCATGCCGGGCATGTCCTGCATGTCCATGTTCTGCGCAAACGCAGCGAGCGGAAGCACGCCGAGGCAGGCGAATATCCAGAGCGAAAGCGAACGGCTCATGCCACCACCACCTCGCGGAACATGCCCGCCTCCATGTGATAGAGCAGATGGCAGTGGTAGGCCCAGCGGCCCAGCGCGTCGGCGCTCACGCGATAGGCCAGCTGCTGCGCCGGCTGCACCATCACGGTGTGCTTGCGTGCCTGAAAGGAACCGTCCGGCGCTTCCAGTTCGCTCCACATGCCATGCAGGTGGATGGGATGCGTCATCATCGTTTCGTTCACCAGCACGATGCGCACGTGTTCGCCGTGGCGCAGGCGCAGCGGCTCGGCGCCCGAGTAGCGCTTGCCGTCGAACGACCAGAGGTAGCGCTCCATGTTGCCGGTGAGCCGCAAAGTGAGCTCACGATCCACGTTCGGCGAAATGGGGGCATCGACCGCATGCAGGTGGGCGTAGGTGAGCACGCGGCGGCCGTTGTCGCGCAGGCCCACGCCGGGATCGTCGAGGTTGGTGCGCGGCGTGGGCACGCGCATGTCCACCTCGGGACCGGTGCTCAAGGGCGCCGACATGTCGTGATGCGCCATCGGCATGGCCATGCCCGGCATCGCCATCGTGTCCATGCCGGCCATGTCGTGGCCCATCGCGGCGTGGTCCATCGTGCCCATCATGTCGCCCATGCTGAGGATGGGGCGGCGATCCAGCACCGGCACATCCGCCACCATGCCGGCGCGTGGCGCCAGCGTGGCGCGTGCGTAGCCGGTGCGGTCCATGCTTTGCGCGAAGATGGTCCACGCGCGATCCGCCGACGGCTGCACGATCACGTCATAGGTTTCGGCCGTGCCGATGCGGAACTCGTCCACGGTCACCGGCTCGATGGCCTGGCCGTCCGCCGCAACCACGGTCATCCTGAGGCCGGGAATGCGCACGTCGAAGAAGGTCATCGACGAACCGTTGATGAAGCGCAGGCGGATCTTCTCGCCCGCATCGAACAGGCCCGTCCAGTTGCCGGCGGGCGTGCAGCCGTTCACCAGGTAGGTATAGGCCAGCGCGGAAACATCCGCCAGGTCGGTGGGATCCATGCGCATCTGGTTCCACATGCGCCGATCGGCCAGTGCCTTGGCAACGCCTTCGCTGCCGGCATCGCGCATGAAATCGCCGACGGTGCGCTTGCCGACGTTGTAGTAGCCGCTCTGCTTCTTCAGGTTGGCGTAGATGGTTTCCGGATCGAGATCGGTCCAGTCGTTGAGCATCACCACATAGTCGCGATCCGCCGGATGGCGCTCGCCCTCGCGTGGCTCGATCACGATGGGACCGTACAGGCCGGTCTGTTCCTGGAAGCGCGAATGGCTGTGGTACCAGTAGGTGCCCGACTGGTTCACGGTGAAGCGGTAGGTGTACTCGCCGCCGGCCGGAATGCCGTCGAAACTCAGGCCCGGCACGCCATCCATGTCCGCCGGCAGCACAATGCCGTGCCAATGGATGGAACTGGCCACGGCGAGGCGATTGCGCACGCGCAAGGTCACCGTGTCGCCCTGTCGCCAGCGCAGCAGCGGCGCCGGCAGCTGGCCGTTCACCACCGTCGCGACACGCCGACGCCCGGTGAAATCGACGGGCAGCTCGCCAATCTCTAGATCGAAGTGCTGCCCACGCAGTTCGGCGCGCGGCGCAGCCGACTGCGCCAGCGCATTGCCGCGCCACAACCCCAAGCCCGCGGCCACGCCGCCCAGCACCAGTCCCTGTACGAAACGCCGACGCGGCAGCTGAAAGCCGCGTGGTTCCTGCTTGTTCATTGCCTTGACTCCGCTACGCGCGCCCGCGACGCAGGCGCATCGAATCAGCCGGCGCGTGCCGGCCTGTTGCCATCAACGGAGAGTCAGGCGACCGGAGGCCGCAAAGGCGGTTCGTAGGCAGGCTGCGGCGCGTTTTCCCGGCGCGCCTGCACCTGCGCGCCATCGGCTTGCACGTGCAACACATGCGGCACCATCGACGCAGGCACGCTGGCCGGCGCATGGGCACAGCAGCTGTCCGCGCTGAGCGGCGAGCCATGCGTCGCGCCGTGATCCGGCACGGCATGCTGCATGGCCATCATGCCCATCGCATCCGCGGGAGGGCAGCATTCGTCATGCCGCGGCATCGACCACGCCACGCTGGACAGCGCCATCCACGCGCACAGCGCCAGCACCATGAAGGTGCGGCAGCGGCGCAGGCGGTGGAACAGGCGGTGGGTCATGGGGCCGGAGCATAGTCGCGCGATGCACGGGGCTCAACTCTGGACGAGGCTCCATGCGGCCTGGGAAACGGTGCGCGGCGTTGCAGTGGTCGGACGAACGCGGCGCGCGCAAAAAAAGGGCCCGCAAACGCGGGCCCTTCTCGACGCTTCATCGCAGGCTTACTGCGTACAGGCCTTGCCGTGATCGGCGTGATAGCCCTTGGCCTTGGCGTCGGCTTCGCTCATGTACGAGCCCGCCTTGGTCTTGCCGTACCACTTGTCGCCCTGGCAGTGATAGACCTTGCTGCTGTCGTTCACCCACACCATGCCCGGACCGCCACCCGGCGCGGCATTGGCCGGCGGCTGCGGACCCTTGCTGCTCGCCGCGCTCTTGCTGGCCGGTGCCGGTGCCGGAGCGGCGGCCGGTGCGGCCGCAGGTGCCGCAGCGGGAGCTGCCGGGGCTGCTGCAGCGGGTGCCGCTGCCGCGGCGGTGCTCGGCGCGGAGTACCACTCCTTGACGCCCTGATGGCCCGAGCAGGCGCCCTTCTTGGTGGCGTGGTTGGTGTAGCTGCCGTCCTTGCACTGCCCGGTCGATCCGGCGGGCGCCGCGGACTGCTGCGCATAGACGGCCGGTCCGGCCAGAAGACCCGCGAGCAAGACTGCCATCAGACCATATGACTTCATCTTCGATCCTCCCTAACGAATTCGCCTGCCCCATGGGAAACCTATCCCGCGCGGCGGAACGTGTCCCCCTGCCTCGTCAGCCGCAACCACGGCATCGCCGTGGCTGCGTGACGTCCTTACAAGCGCGCAAGCGCCCGTGTGAACACTATGCGCCAGACGCGTGACGCTTCATCACGCTGCCGCAACCGGCGTTCATCTGGCGTGATGCCATTTCGCAAATTCATGCGGAACCGGCCGCGCGGCGCGCACGGCCATTGGCTTTTTAGTGATTGATCACCAGGTCGGCGATCACGCCCGTGGCGACGGCGACCAGCAGGAAATCGCCGGTATCGCTGCGGATCCACACGTGATCCGGCGGCGGCGGCGCAAGGTGATAGGCGTGGTAGTCCACGTAGTAGCGGCGGTCGTGGTAGTACTCCTCCGGCACGCGTCCGCCGCGGTGGTACCAGCCCTCGTGGTTGCCGCGATCGTGCACGATCACATAGTCGTGGTGATCGCGATCGGGCCCGTGATCCCGGTCATGGTCGTGGTCGCGGTCATGCCCATGATCGTGGTGATCCTGGTCGTGCTGATCGTGATGGTCGTCGTACTGAAAAGGTGCGGCCGACACGCTGGTGGAAACCATCACGGCGCCTAGCATCAGTGCGAACAATGTCTTCTTCATGGGACTCTCCAGGTAACGCCGCGGGCTCGGGCGCGCCCCTCGGCGCACTTCTCCACGGCGGCGCCATGATGTGATTCGCAACGATGCACGATGGGTGAATCCGCTCGCAAAAACGATGCAGCCACGCAACGCAAGTTCATGCGTTGAGGCGTCGTTTGGGTTGCCTGTCGCACGCCTGTGGCACGCGAAGAAGAAAAGCCATCCATGGCCCCCTGCTCCATATGCGTGACGGCTGCCGCCGAATCGCCTTGCTCAATGCACGCGGGCGCCCAGGCGCTCCTTCAGTGGCGCCGCATCGAGCAGCAGCAACGTGCGCTGGTCGGGCAGCTCGACCACTTCTCGCATGTCATTGCGCAGCGTCGGGTCGATCTGGTTGCGCAGCACGCCGGGTACGCCAAGCTTGTCCGCGGCGTCGATGGTCACGATGTTCTCGATGGCGTCCACGACCAGGCCGAACTTGTCCTCGCCGTTCTCCACCACCAGCACCTTGGCCGCCTGCATGTCCGCATAGCTCTTCATGCCGTAGAGCGCGCGCATGTCGATGATGGTGACCAGCTTGCGGCGAAGGTTGAGGATGCCGCGCACGTAATCCGGCGCGCCTGGCGGCTGCATCATCTCGGCCGGGAAGTCGATCACTTCGCGCAACTGGTCGATGCGCATGCCCATCAGCTGGTCCAGGCGGAACGTCACATAGGTTTCGCGCACGGCGCCGCGGCGCTTGCCCTGGTCGCGCTCCGAGGCCGACTCCAGCGCGTACAGCGCACGATGGCCTTGGGTGATGTCGGCCACGGTGGCATCGCTCAGCAAGGCCGCCTCGTCGATCAGCAGGATGTCGGGCGCATCAGGCCGGCTGATGCATCCGGTGAACAGCTGCGGCTGCTCCGCATGGAAGGACGGCACCGCGAGCAGTTCCTCGTCGCGGTAGCCGACGATGCTTTCGACGTCGTCCACCAGCAGGCCGAAGTCCATGTCCTTCTGGCGGAGCACCACAATGCGTCGCGGATCGTCGAAGTCGCCCGGCGCCACCGCGCTGGCCGCGGCGGCCGGCAGTCCGAGGAAGCGCGCGAAGTCGACCACCGGCACGGTGTTGCCACGCAGGTTGAGCATGCCCAGGCACAGCTCGCTGGCGAGCACGGAGGTGAGCAGTTCTGGCACGCGGATGATCTCGTGGATGGCGCCCATCGGCAGCGCCAGTCGCGCATCGAGCACGCGGAAGGACACGCCCTGCCGACGCTGTCCCTGCGCCGCGCGCTGGCGCATGGGTTCGGAAGCAGGCGCATCGCCGCGCGGCATCGGCATGTCCGGCAGCCGTTGCAGCGCATCCATGCTGAGGATCTGCAGGATGCGCTGGCCGCCGTCCAGCTTGAGCGCGCCGCCGATCATCGACGGTGCGCCTTCGCCCTCGCCGAACATCACCCTCTGCTCGCCGGGCACGCGCAGGATCTCGCCGGTGGTATCGAACAGCAGCCCCAGGCGCCCCTGGCGACATTCCACGATAGCGATCTTGGCGCCGGCGCGCGTGCCCCGCTCGGGCAGGCCCAACAGTTGACCTAGATGGATGATGGGAATCAGCCGGCCGCGAAGATTGAACAGGCCGAGCAGGTAGGTCGGCGCCAGCGGCACCTGCGTGACCACCGAAGGGTAGTTCACCACCTCCTGCACGGCCGCCACCGGAAGTACCAGTTCGGTGTCGCCCAGGTGGAAGGATCCGAACATCTCGGCGGCATCACGCCGGGCGGACGAAGCGATCGATGGTTCCATGCGCATGCTCCGATTCACGTCGTGCGGCCAATCGTCTTGACCGCGAACTGGTGTTGCGCGCAATCGATCACGAGCTGGCGACCGCTGTCGCCGCCCACGTCGACATGCACGACCCTTATCCTGGTTTCGGCGAGCAGGCGCTGCGCCATGCGCGCGTTCTGCTCGCCGATCAGGCCGTGCCGCGGCATGCTCGCGTGCTGCACCATGCATGCGCCGCCGGCCACCACGGCTTCCACTTCCTCGTGCTGCCGGCGCTCCAGCTCCATCATCGCCAGCAGTGAAGGCATGGCGCCGGTCACGTACTTGGCACCCTGCTCCGGCGGCCCGTGCGGCGACTCCGGCAGCAGGCAATGCGCCATGCCGTACACGCCGCGGCGGCGCCACAGCAAGCCGATGCCCACGCAGGAGCCGAGGATGGCGCGCAGCACGTCGTTGCCGCGGCCGATCCGCACCTCGCACATGCGCACCTGGATGTCCTGCCCATCAGGCATGCGCACGCTCTCCGCGACGGTAGATCAGCGGCTGCTCGAACTCGAAGCCCACGTTGAGCCGCGTCAGCGATTCCGATTCGCCGATGACGAGCACGCCGCCCGGCGCCATCGCGCGGTGCACGTTCTCCAACACGCTGCACTGCCCTTCCTCGTCGAAGTAGATGAGGACGTTGCGCAGCAAGGCGATGTCGAAACGGGCCGCGCCATCCAGCCGCCTGTGCAGATGGTGTTCACGGAACAGCACGTGCGCCCGCAGGGACGGCGACGCCAGGTAGCCCTCGCCGCTGGGCTGGAAATACTTGGCGGCCAGCTCCGGATGCGTGCGCCGCAGGCCTTCGATGCTCTTGCCCTGGTAATGCCCGGCCTTGCCCGTGGCCAGCACGTGGCTGGCGATGTCGGTGGCCAGGATCTGATACTTGAACGCCGGATGATGCTCGCGAAACTCCTCGCACAGCATGGCCATGGAGTACGCCTCCTCACCGGTGGAGGCCGCCGCCGACCACAGCTGCAAGGTGGCGCCGCGATGCTGCCGGAACCATTCCGGCAGCAGTTGCTGCCGGAAGTGATCCCAGATGCGTGGCGTACGGAAGAACGAGGTCTCGTTGGTGGTCACCAGGTTGATGAAGGCGCCCACTTCCTCCGGCTGCGCGTCCAACACCGCGAGGTAGTCACGGTAGCGGCTGAGCTCCAGCGCCTGCAGGCGGCGTCGCAGGCGCCCCTGCAGCAGGGTCCATTTCCTGTCCGCCATGTGGATGCCGGTATGGCGGCGCACCTTGTCCAGCAGGGCGCGCTGCACGCCCACATCGATCTCGCTCTCGATCTCCATGGCTCGATCCTCAGACCACGAAGCGCTGGACCATGCGGTTCAGTTCATCGGCACCCTGCGTGAGCGAGGTGGTGGAACGCGCGATGGTGTCGCACGCCGCGGCCGATTTCTCGGTTTCCTCGGCCACCTGCTGGATCGCCGTGCTGACTTCGCGTGCGGCCACCAGTTGCTCGTCCGCGCCGCAAGAGATCTCGGAGATGGCCTGCGTGGTGCGGCCCACGCCGGCGACGATCTTCTCGAAGGCTTCGCCGGCCTGCTTGGAAATCTCGCTGCCCTGCGTCACGCGCTTCACCGATTCGTTGATGAGCTTGGAGATCTCCTTAGTAGCCTGCGAGGAGCGCTCCGCCAGCTTGCGCACCTCATCGGCAACCACCGAGAAGCCCAGGCCATGTTCGCCGGCGCGCGCCGCCTCGATGGCGGCATTGAACGCCAGCAGGTTGGTCTGGCTGGCGATCTCGCCGATCACCTTGATGATCTCGCTGATGTCTTCGGACGACTTGTTGATCAGCTCCATCGCCTCGATGGAACGGGCGATGGCCTTGGCGCCGCGCTCGGCTTCCTGGTGCGTGTCCTTGGCGAGCTGGTCGGCGCTGCGCGAGTTGGTGGCGATGGAGTTGATCGAGGCGGTGAGCTCCTCGATCGAGGCGTTCATTTCTTCCACGGTGGCGCCCAGCAGCTGCGCGCCGCTCGCCACCGTGCTGGCGCGGCCGGCGATGTCCTGCGAGCTGCCGGAGAAGCCGCTGGCCGAATCGACGACCTTGCCGATCACGCCGCGCAGGTCGCTCATCATCTGCTGGATGCCGTCGGCGAGCTGGTCGATGGGGTCGCTGCCTTCCACGCGCACCTCGCCGGTAAGGTCGCCCTCCGCCGCCTTGCGCACGGTGCGGAGCAGCGCCTCGACCTTGCGCTGGTCCTCGGCGGCGCGCAGTTTCACGCTCTCTTCCAGCTCCACCTGCACGGTGACGTCGGTGGCGAATTTCACCACCTTGTTCAGCCGGCCGTTGCCGTCGTAGATCGGGTTGTAGGAGGCCTGGATCCAGATCACGCGGCCGCCCTTGCCCAGCCGCTTGTAGCGCCCCGCATCGAACTCGCCGCGATTGAGCTTGGCCCAGAACTCCGCATAGGCGGCGCTGGCCGTGTAGCCCTCTTCGCAGAACATGCGGTGATGGCGGCCCTTGATCTCGTCCAGTTCGTAGCCCATCGCCTTGAGGAAGTTGTCGTTGGCGTTGAGCACGTGGCCGTCCAGATCGAACTCGATCATGGCCTGCGCCTTGTCGATGGCGTTGACCATGCCTTCGAACTCGGCCTTCTGCTGGCGGGAGGCGGTGACGTCGGTGGCGAACTTCACCACCTTGTAGGGCTTGCCGCTCTCGTCGAACACCGGGTTGTACGAGGCGTTGATCCACACTTCGCGGCCGTCGCCGGCGATGCGCTTGTATTCGCCGCGATCGAGCACGCCCTTGCCCAGCTTCTCCCAGAATTTCTTGTATTCCGCGCTGGCCGCATACGCCGGCTCGCAGAAGATGCGGTGGTGCTGGCCACGGATGTCTTCCAGCGTGTAGCCGAGCGCATCGAGGAAATTGTCGTTGGCGTGAAGGATCTTCCCTTTAAGGTCGAACTCGATCACGGCCTGAACCTTGTTGAGCGCTTCGTTGACCGCACGCAGCTCGTGCGGCTCAAGCTGGATATCCGGTGTCTCTTTACCCATGGCCCCTCTCCATCGTTGGCAAGAACGCAGACAAAACACTTCCGGCGGAAGCGATGCGGGAGAGGCATCGGATGCGTTGCTCCAACGACACAAAGGCACGCGACGGCGCTCCCAGCATCCCGCTGGGCCGCAGCCGGCAAACCGTTGTGCGTCCTCCCCTTCGCTGTGGGATATCGGCGCGGGAGAGATCGCCTTGAGGGGAGTATTTGCGCGGAAAATCCGGGGCTTTTGTGAGTTTCGTGAGATTCCGACGTGGATCGATTCAGGTGGCCGGCGCTCGATCCATTGACGGCCGAAAAATGTGATGTGCTTCGCAAAAAGGGGCCTCGCGAGCGAAGCCCCTTACGGATGGCCTATGACTTAAGGCTAGGGTGCCGCGGCGCGCTTCAGCGTCGATTGCGGGCGCGCCACCGCGTACATCTCCCACGCGATCTTCTTGAGCAAGGCGGTGCGATCGTTGCCGACCGCATACAGGTCGAAATGGGTCTTGTCGGGCAGGAAGCGGATGTCCGAACGCGCGTGCAGTCCGTCCAGCGCATCCTTCAGGCGATGCGCGGCACCGTCGAGGTAGAAGGTGTCGGCCGTGCCGACGATCAGGTGGATCTTGCCGTCCAGGTCCGGCGCAAGCGCGGGCCAGTTGTCCTGCAGGCGGTGGGCGATGTCGTAGTGGTCGCGCCAATAGGCGACGACGCTTGCGTCCACGTCGCCGGTATCGCGGTCGAACATGGGCAGCGGACGGCCGTCCTTGCCGCGCGGCGAAAACACCCACTCGAACGACGCCAGCTGTCCGCCGTAGCTGCCCAGCACGCGTTCCAGCTGAGCGAACTGCTGGAAGGTGGCCAGCACCTTGCCCTTGTCGCGCACCAGCGGATAGGCCGAACCGTCCGCCTTGCGGTACACGTTGGCGTGCGGCGCGTACAGGTCGACGCCGGTGAAGTCATGGAAATCGCTGGGATCGGGCGACGTGGACCAGGTGCCGCCGAATACCTTGGGATAGCGCGTCTGCAGCCACAGCGTCGCCCAGCCGCCGGAGGAATGGCCATTGAGGAAGCGGCCGGACACGCGCGCATCCATGCGATAGCTCGATTCCAGGTGCGGGATCAGCTCCTCGGTGAGCGCTTGTCCCCACGGGCCATTGTTCACCGAGTCGGCGAACTCGTGCGTGCCGGTGGGCGAGGATTCGTCCAGGTACACCCAGATCATCGGCGGCATGTCGCCCTTGGACATCGCCAGCCAGGTGCCGGTGATACCGCTGGGAAAATGATTCAGCCCACCGCCAAAGCCGTGCGTGACGTAGACGACCGGATAGGTGTCGCCAGCCTTGGCGTCATAGCCCGGCGGCAGCAGCACGAAACCGCGCATGTGGATGGGCCTGCCCCAGAACGCGGTGAGCGCGGGGCTGGTGAAGTCGATGTCCTCCACATGCTTGCGCGCCTCGGCCGCGCCATCGCGGATGGCCTGCGGCGCCGAAGGCGGCAGCGTCCACGAGGCCTCTTTCGGCAATACGCTTTGCAGCGTCAAGGTGGATGCCGAAGCGCTCGGCCAGTGCAGCTTGACCACGTTGCTGACGATGTCGCCCGCGCCGCGGCCGGTGTAGTTGTAGCTGTGGTCGGCATCGAGCACGGCCTGCACGTAGTAGTCGCCGGCCGGCAGCTGCGTGACGGGTTGCGGATAGCTCATCGCATCGGCGTGAACGTCCACGCCCTGCCCTGGCGCGAGATGGCCCACTTCCTTGCCGATCACCGTGACCTTGGACGGATCGAGGATGTCGGTGTCGACCTCGGTGACCTTGCCGTCCTTGGTGCCGGCCTCGGCGTCCTTCGCGCTTTCCACGAAGATCAGCAGTCGGCCCGAGGCCGCATCCGTGCCCGGCGCACCGAGGTCGACGTGCAAGTCCCGCGAGGCCGAAGCGGCGGGATGGTCGACCGGCGAGCAGCCGGCGGCGGCAAGCCCCAGGCACAGCAGCGTGGAAAGCGTCAGGCGATGCGACGGCATGTTGGACTCCCTATGGTGTTCCCCTTGGTAGGCGAACCTTCGTGCCAAGCGGAGCGAATGTCCATCCCTCCCGGCGCCTGCGTTACGGGATGCGCTGGCCCGTCCCGTACGGCGGCTTGTCGCTCTGGCGGATCCAGTCCGCGAGCAGGCGGAAATAGCCGTCCGTGATGCGCGTGACATGGCGGGTGCCATCCGCATCCTGGGTGAACTCGTACATGCCGTGGTCGGTATGCGGGTACACGTAAAGATCGATGGGCTTGCCTTCGCGCTTGAGCGCGGTCAGGCGTTCGCGGGTCAGCGCCTCGGGCGCGTCGCGGTCCTCGCCGGCCAGCACCCAGAGCTGGGGAATGTCCAGGGCGCGCAGCGCCGCGACGGCGTCGTAATGCCAGTCGATGTTGAGATTGTCGTAGCGCGGCGCGCCGGTGCGGCGCAGGTCTGCCTCGTCTTCCGCCAGCAGTTCGCCGGTGTATTCGCCCTCGATGCTGTGCAGCCAGGGCTCGTTGGCGAACTTGCGCTTCACTGCGGCAAGCTGCTCGAAGCCCGACGTGAAGTGCGAGGCCATCACGGCCCCGGTTGCATCGGTGACTTCGCGCACGCGGGCGATGGCAGCTGCGTCGTAGCCCTTCTCCTGCATCTCCACCACGGCCTGCTGCTGGTCTTCCTCCAGCGGCGTCATCGCCAGGCCAAAGCCCACCTCGACGAAATCGGCATGCGCAAGCGCCGCCGCGCGCGGCGCCACCCAGCCGCCCTGGCTGCCGCCGAAGAAACCCGTGCGCGACACGCGCCCACCAGCCAGCTTGCGCGCCTGCTCCATCGCGGCGGCGGCGTCCTCGGCCAGCAGTTCGAAGTGCTGCGTGTAGTCGCCTTCGGAGGCGCCGGTGCCGCGCTTGTCAAAGGCGAACACGGCCAGGCCCTGCGCGGCGAACATATACGGGTAGTAGCCACCGATGCCCGGCGTCTTCTCCGAACCATGCACGAAGACCACCAGCGGCGGCTTGCCGTTCGGCTGCGCGGGCTCGATCAGCACGCCGGCCAGTTCCGCGCCGTGGCTCTTGAAGCGCGTTGGCGTCTCGCGCAGGGCCCACTGCGGTTGCGCCGCGTAGCGGCCATCGTCCTGCCGCACGCTCACCACGCCCTGCGCGCAGCGCACGGGGCCGTCGGCGGCGTTGACGTCGCCGCGCCGGCCATCGAGAAAGGTGTAGCGCTCCGGCGCTTGCGCGCCGTTGCCGGTCGGGTTGGAGATCACCACGGGCGGCTTGCCGGTTTCGCCGTACACGCCGTAATGGCAGGCGGGCGACGCGGCCAGGCTCGCACCGGCAAACGACAGGCACAGCACGCCTGCGACAAGCTGCTTCATGGGATACCGCTCCTTGGTGGGGACGCCGCCACTATAGGCAGCGTCTCGCCGCGGCGCCCCTGCTGTTGGTCAGGGCTTGTCCTGCTTGACCGGCGCGAGGCGCAGGTCCTGGAAGTCGAAGCTGAAATCCGTCAGCGGCGACACCGGCTGCATGCGCACCTCGCGCACCTTGCCGTCGGCATCCAGCGCGTAGCTGACGAAGGCGTCAGCATTGAGCGCGCGATCGTCCCAGCGCACGATGAAGGTGTCGTGCTGCCACGGCGTCATGGTGCCCACCAGCTGCGCCGTCTTGGAGAACGCCATGCGCAGCTTGCCGCCCTGCTGGCTCACCACGATGTCGCCGTACCACGGATCGCGGAACGTACCGGCGTATCCCGACAGCGGCAACGACGGCTTGCCGTTCCTGTCGCGCGCCGCCTCATGCTTTTTCCAGCTGTCGTCGGCGTTGCCTTCGGACTTCTTCACCGCGGCGGCATACGCGCCCACCCAGTCGGTCTTGTCCTTGCCCAGATACGCATCGAGCACGCGATAAGTGACCGCGTTGAACGCCGCGCCGGATTCCTGGTTGGTCAGCACCACCACGCCGAGCTTGAGCTCCGGCACCAGGGTGACGCGCGACACCATGCCCGGCCAGCCGCCCGTGTGCCACACCAGGCGCTGGCCCTGGTAATCGGAGAGGAACCAGCCTTCGCCGTAGCCCGCGAAGTTGGGACGGGTGGCCTTGAGTTCCGGCACGGGCGGCTCGGAAATCTTCATCGGCGTGAGCATGGACCACATCTGCTTCTGGCTGCCCTCGGAGAACAACGGCTTGCCGTCGGGCAGCTTGCCGCCAGCGAGCTGCACGTTCATCCACTTGGCCATGTCGTGCACGCTGGCGTAGATGCCGCCGGCGCCGGAGTTGTTCGACCACGCCATGGGCGGCACCGGTTTCAGCTCGGTGAAGTTGAACTTGGCGTGACCCATGGCCACGTCCATGCCGGGCTTGAGCTGCGACATGTCGATCAGCGATTCGTCCATGCCGACCGGCTTGAAGATGCGCTGGGAAATGAAATCCGCGTAGCTCTGGCCCGACACCTGCTCGATCACCAGCGTCGCCACCGCGAACAGGATGTTGTCGTAGGCATAGGCACTGCGGAAGCTGGTGGCGAGCGGCACGTTGCGCAGGCGCTGCACCACGTCCTTGGTGGAATACGAGGTGGGCGGCCAGTACAGCAGGTCGCCCGCGCCCAGGCCCAGGCCGCTGCGATGCGCCAGCAGGTCGCGGATGCGCATTTCGCGCGTCACGTAAGGGTCGGACATCTGGAACCACGGCAGATGGTCGATCACGCGATCGTCCATGTTGAGCTTGCCTTCCTCGGCCAGCATCTGCAGCGCGGCAGCGGTGAAGGCCTTCGTGTTGGAGGCGATGGCGAAGCGCGTGCGTGCGTCCACCGCTTCGGGCTTGCCCAGTTCGCGCAGGCCATAGCCCTGCTCCAGCACCACCTGACCATCCTTGACGATGGCCACGGCGATGCCCGGCACGTCGAACTGCTTGCGCACGCTGTCCACGTAGGCGGAGAAATCCTGCAGCTGCGCCGGCAACGCGGGTTGCGCCTGACTCGCCACAACGACGGGCGTCGCGGCGGCTGGCGCAGTCTGTGCCCATACCGGCGCCGTCAGGAACAGCAGCGCGCAACAGCCCGCCACGCGCGGGGAAAGGGTTCGCAGAAACATTCGGCAACTCCGCAACGGCAAAAGTCCACACTATCGCGGCAAAGCCCCGGCTGATCCAGCACTGAAGGTCATGCCCCAGCCGTCTCGACGCGATGCGCCGCAGCACGGATCATGCAGCCTTGCATACAGGAGCTGGCATGAACGATCTGGCCGAATGGATCGCCACCCACGCGCTGCCCGTGTGGGCGGCCCTGCTGATGGCGACGCTCGTCGTGGGCGACGTGGCGTGGCAATGGAATCGCCGGCACGGCAGGAAGACCGCGGCGGCCGGCGGGCAACCCGTGGCGGTGCGCGGCGTCACGGCGGCGCTGCTCCTGCTATCGATGGGCCTGTTGTTCGCCGCGATTGCCGTAGCGCTGAACGAGGAAGCCACGCGCTGGCTGCCGGCGTTCGACCAGTCGCTGGCCAAGGATCTGCACGCCAGCATGCAACCCGGTGTGCTGCGGCTGGTGGCGGCGGTATCCCATGCCGGCGACCTCGGTTCGGTCGCGGCGGCGAGCGTGCTGGTGCTCGCCGTGCTCCTGCTGCGCCGGCACGTGCGGCTGGCCACGTGCTGGGCCGTCGCCATGGCCGGCATCGTGCCCATCAACAGCGGCCTGAAGGCGATGTTCCAGCGCCCTCGCCCGCTGGACGGCTACATGGTCGAACACGGCTGGAGCTTTCCCAGCGGACACGCCTTCGGCGCCATCGTGTTCTACGGCATGCTGGCCTATGTGCTGCTGCAGCGGCTGCCGCATCGATGGCATCGCTGGGTCATTGCCGCCGCCGTCGCGATGATCGGCGTGATCGGCCTCAGCCGCATCGTGCTGCAGGTGCACTATTTCAGCGACGTCATGGCCGGCTATGCGAGCGGCATGGCGTGGCTCGCGGTGTGCCTCGGCATGGCGGAATGGTGGCGGCTGCGCGCCCCGCGCCGCTGAGCGGTCAGTTCGGCGAGTAGAGCATGTGATGCAGCAACTGCTTCGATCGCTGGTCCGGCGAGCCTAGCCAGAGCAGGTCATCGTTGGCCGGATCGTTGCTGTCCGCATCGTTCGCTGCGCTGGGCTTGCGCCGCGCGAACAGGCCGGACATGGCGTGCGTACTCTCGTCGTAGAGGATCAGTATGCGTTCCGAGGGACAGTCGTGCGGCTTGCACGCCGCGGCGAGCAGCAGCGTGTGGCCGTCCAGCACGACCTGCTGCGCGGGCGTCGCCACGCCGCCCTGCTTCGCCCATGCGGGCAACTGGTCGGCGCCGGACAAGGCCGCGAACGCCGTGGAAAAATCCGGGCGCTGCATCAGGTCGTAGAGATAGGTCAGGCCACTGGGAGTGCTGGAGGTGGTCGCCAGCGCGGGAGCGGCGGTGGAAGGTGCGGATGGCGCGCCCGAGGTCGGCGCGTTGCCTTCGTGCTGCTGCGAACACGCGGTGCAGGCAAGCAGCAGGCCCAGGACGACGATGGAACGATGACGCATGAAAACCTCCGATGGTGACGGTGCGCATCGCCGGGGCCGGGAGGCGACGCCGCCTGGGCAGCGCCGCCTTGCCGCCGGTCAGGCCAGCTTGCGGGCCGCGGCCACCACGTCGGCATCGCCCGGCAACACCAGCAGGGCGGCGCCGGCCAGCGGCGTGTAGGTGTCGGCACCCACCACGCGTTCCAGCGGCGTGGCGCCACAGCCGCCTTCCACGATGGCAGTGATGACGCCCTCGCCCACGCCGGCGCTGCGGCGGCCTTCGTCCAGCACGATGATGCGCTTGGCGGACTTTGCCTGCGCCGCGATGAAGTTATCGTTCAGAGGCGCGAGCCAGCGCAGGTCGACCACGCGCACCTTCCAGCCGAGCTCCGCTTCGATGATCTTCGCCGCGCGCAGCGACATCGGCACGCCGTTGCCAAAGGTGAGCACCACCAGGTCGTTCGCGTCTTGGTTATAGACGCGGCCTTCGCCCAGCGGCATGGCCTCGCCCGGCGCGGGATAGGCGAACTGCCACTGGCCGTCGCCGGCTTCGTACAGGTCCTTGGTCATGTACAGCGCGATGGGCTCGAGATACGCGCAGACGCGGCCGTCCACCTTGGCCAGCGCCGTCATCGTGCGCAGCATGGTCGCCGCGTCGTCGCCACGGCTGGGGCACCCCACCACCAGGCCCGGAATGTCGCGTAGCGCCGCGATGGAGTTGTCGTTATGGAAGTGCCCGCCGAAACCCTTCTGGTAACCCAGGCTGGCCACGCGCATCACGATGGGGTTGCGGTACTGGTCGTTGGAGAAGAACTGCAGCGACGCCGCCTCGCCGCGGATCTGGTCGCAGGCGTTGTGGAAGTACGCCAGGTACTGGATCTCCGGCAGCGGCAGCATGCCCATGTTGGCGTAACCCTGCGCCAGGCCCAGGATGATGGTTTCATCCAGCAGCGTGTTGAACACGCGGCTGCCCTTGAAGGTTTTCTGCAAGCCCTTGGTGACGGTGTACACACCGCCCTTCTGCGCCACGTCCTCGCCGAACAGCAGCGATTCGGGATACTTCGCCATGATGTCGTGCAGCGCCTGGCCGATCTGGATGGCCAGATGGCGCGGCGGCTGGTTCTCCGGCAGCTTGTCCTCGCTACCGAAGGCCGCGAGGCGGCGATCCTGGTAATCCGTGCGCTCGGCTTCGGCCTTCACCGCCGCCGGCGTATACGGCGCCAGCGGCTTCATTACCTGCTCCAGCGTGGTCAGGCGCGGGCGCCGATCCGCCTCTTCGGCGGCCTCGAAGCAGCGCTTGCGCGTGGCTTCGTACAGCGCCAGCAACGATTCCTTGGTGTACAAGCCCGAGGACAGAGCGATGTCCGCCGAACGCAGCAGCGGATCGGTGGACTCGACGGCGAACAGTTCTTCCACGCTGCGCCATTCGATCTCGAAATCGGTGCCGGCGTGGCCCATCACGCGCGTGGTGCGCAGATGCAGAAAGGTCGGGCGGCGCGTGCTGCGGCAGTGCTCCACCGCCTCCTGCACCTGGGCGTAGCCTTCCGCCAGATCCAGGCCGTCCGCGTAGAAATAATCGAGGTCGGCGCGATGGCGGAAGTTGTTCGCCACCCAGCCGTTCGGCGTCTTCACCGAAATGCCGATGCCGTTGTCCTCGCACACGTAGAGCACGGGTGCGGGCAGCTTCTGGTAGGCCGTCCATGCGGCCGCGTTGAACGCCGTCTGCGCGGTGGCGTGGTTGGACGAGGCATCGCCGAACGAGCAGATGGCGATGCTGTCTTCGGGAATCGGCAGCTTGTGGCCGATGCGGCGCGCCTGCTCGATGGCCACGGCCGTGCCCAGCGCCTTGGGCAGATGCGAGGCGATGGTGGACGTCTGCGGCAACACCCACAGCGGCTTGCTGCCCCACACCTTGTGGCGGCCACCGGAGGCCGGATCTTCCATGCTGGCGGCGAACGACAGCGCCGAATCCATCACCGGATCCATGCCCGGCAGCTTGCGGAAACGCTCGGCCATGAAGCCGCCGGAACGGTAATGCAGGAAGGCGGGATCGGTATGGCGCGTGAGGCGCGCCACCATCGCATTGCCTTCGTGCCCGCTGGAGCCGATGGTGTAGAACACCTTGTTCTGCACGCGCAGCACGCGCGCCATCAGGTCCAGGTGGCGGCTGATCAGCTGCGATTCGAGCAGCTCGCGGAAACCTTGCGCGTTCAACGCGCTGCCCGGCAGCACCGGCGCATGGTCGCCGCGCGGCGGCAGCACCTCGCCCTGCCAGAGCTGCACGAACTCGGTGAAGTTCTGATCGACGATCTCGGCGCGATTGAAACCCTTGTGGCGTGCCGTGAGGGAATACGGGATGGCGGTCATGGTGTCTCGTCAACGAACGGCCGCAAGGCGGCAATCAGGGGATTATTGGGTTGGGGGTGGCGCACGCGCCAGTATGGTGTGCGTGATGATTCAGGCGGGCGGCGATCTGCTCCCTCTCCCCTCCGGGGAGAGGGTCGGGGTGAGGGGTCAATCTTGCGAACGCGCTGGATCGAAGCGTGCGAAGCGTACTTCGTAGCAAACTCATCGCGAGCCCCCGCCCTTTATCCCCTTTTCGGGACTCACCTCAATCCTCTCCCCGCAGGGGAGAGGAGGCCAAAGCGCGCAGCACTGAAGCGCGACGCACATCTTTCTCCCGCCCAAAGCTCTCAAGAATACGTATCTGATCCTCGACCGAAGGCACCGGCACGGCGAGCCCGTTCAGGCCCGCGAGCGTCAGCCGCCCCGCCCTCACCGGCTTCCAGCCATCGCCCTGGTTGAGCTCCAGCCCGCCCATCACTTCGACAGGCAGGCCAGGAAAGCGGAAGCGCGCGAAGTGTGAGCGGAAACGTTCGGCGCCGGCTGGCTCGTAGACATGCTCGCGACGGTCGCTCCACAGCGCCATCAGGCGCTCGGCATCCTCGCGCGAGGTGAGCAGGTCCACGTCCGCCACGCCCACGTCGGCACCGGCCAGCAAGGCCGCCGCGCTGCCGATCACGCACCAGGGTTCGAGGCAATGCACGTGCAGCTCGGGCACGATCTCGGCGAGCGTCGCGTACAGCGCGGGCGTCACGTGGCTCATGCGCGCCGCTTCCATTCGTCGCGCGTCTGTCCCCAGATCTCGATGGGCACGTCCTGGAAAGGTTCCGGCAAACGGCCAGGGCCGCGCAGGCGCGAGCCCAGCTTGACGGCCAGCGCCTGCGAGGGTGCATTGGCGGGATCGATGCTGTGGATCACCTCGTCCCAGCCGAGGTGATCGAACGCGAAGTCCATGCATGCCTCGGCGCCTTCCCTCGCATAACCCTTGCCCCACGCGTGACGCGCGAGCCCCCAGCCGACTTCGCGGCCCGGCCAGCCTTCGGGAAACCACGGGCCCATGCGGCCGATCCACCGCCCGCTGCTTTTCTCGATCACCGAGAACATGCCGAAGCCCTGGATGGCCCACGAGCCAACCATGGTGAGGAAACCGCGCCACGCCACGGCACGCGGCTGCAGGCCGCCGATGAAGCGCGCGGATTCGGCATCGGCCATGTTGGCGGCCCAGCCGTCGAAATCCTCGGCCTGCGGTGGGCGAAGCACGAGGCGTTCGGTTTCGATGCGGATGTCTTGCCAGTTCATGGAATGAATCCAAACCTCATCGACCGGCCTCCTTCACCGTCATCCCCGCGAAAGCGGGGATCCAGTGACTTTCACGCCAAGGCATAGGCGCTGGATGACCAGCCCTTCGGCTGTTGAAAATCGCCTCCCGCCCTTTTGCGGGGTTCGCAGGAATGACGGTGAGGAACTACCTGCCCCACTGAAATCGTGGAGACATGCTCAAAACGCGTTGATCCCCGTCAACTCACGCCCCACCACCAGCTGGTGCACCGTCTCGGTGCCTTCATAGGTGATCACCGATTCCAGGTTCAGCGCGTGGCGGATGGCGACGTGCTCGGTGGTAATGCCAGCACCGCCGAGGATGTCGCGGCACTCGCGCGCGATGTCGATGGCCATGCGGCAGTTGTTCCACTTGGCCAGCGACACCTGGGTCGGCTGCATGGTGCCGGCATCCTTCAGGCGGCCGAGCTGCAGCGAGAGCAGCTGCGCCATGGTGATGCGGCGGGCCATCTCGGCCATCTTGATCTGGATGGCCTGGTTGGAGGCCAGCGGGCGGCCGAACAGGATGCGCTCCTGCGTGTAGTTGAGCACTTCCTGCAGGCAGGCCTGCGCGGCGCCGATCGGGCCCCAGGTGATGCCGTAGCGCGCCTGCGTGAGGCAGCCCAGCGGACCCTTGAGGCCCTTCACGTTCGGCAGGCGATTGGCTTCCGGCACGCGCACGTTGTCGAAGAACAGCGCGGAAGTGATCGACGCACGCAGGCTCATCTTCTTGTGCACTTCCTGCGCGGTGAAGCCCTTGCTGTCGGTGGGCACGATGAAGCCCTGGATGCCGTCCTCGGTCTGCGCCCACACGATGGCGATGTTCGCGACATTGCCGTTGGTGATCCACATCTTGGCGCCGTTGATGACCCAGTCGCCGCCGTCCTTCTTCGCGTGGGTCTTCATGTTGGCCGGGTCGGAACCGCCGTGCGGCTCGGTAAGGCCAAAGCAGCCGATGATCTCGCCCGCCGCCATCTTGGGCAGGTAGTGCATCTTCTGCTCTTCCGTGCCGTAGGCGTAGATGGGGTACATGCACAGCGAGCTCTGCACCGAGGCGAAGCTGCGCAGGCCCGAATCGCCACGTTCCAGCTCCTGGCAGATCAGGCCGTAGCTGACGCCGTTCATGCCGGCGCAGCCGTATTTCTCGGGAAGGGTGGCACCCAGCAGGCCCAGGCTGGCGATCTCCGGAATCAGTTCCTTGGGAAAGCGGCCCTGGTCGAAGCAATCCCCGATGATCGGCAGCACGCGCTCGTCGACGAAGCGGCCGACGGAGTCCTGCACCATGCGCTCTTCGTCGGTCAGCAGGGAACGAACGTCGTAGAGATCCAACGGGTTCAAACGGGAAGCCATAGAAATTCCGGAGACGGGCTAGGGAGTCAGCCATTCTAGCCATGACCTCCACCTCCGGTCACGTCGCTGGGCAACATGCGCAAACCAGCGCCGGACAAGGGATTTTTCGGCGATTTCCGCTGAAACCGCCCCCGCGGGCGCGCCGCGCCGCCGCGCTCAGGCGGCTTCGCGCAGGATCAGCGAGGCGCCCTTCTCCGCCACCACCATCGCGGCGGCATTGATGGTGCCCGAGGTGATGTTCGGGAACACCGAGGCGTCAACCACGCGCAAGCCACGCAGCCCATGCACGCGCAGGAAACGGTCCACCACGGAACGGGAAGGATCGGCCCCCATGGCGCACGATCCGCACAGGTGGTGCACCGAATCGCTGGTTTCGCGGAAGTACGCGAGCATGGCGTCATCGTCCTGCACCTGCGTGCCGGGCCGGGTTTCGCTGGCGGTGATGGCGCGCATCGCGCGGGTCTGCATGATGCGCCGGATCACGCGGCCGCCCTCGATGGCCTCCCTGATGTCCTTTTCCGTGCTCAGGTAGTTCGGATCGATGCGGGGCGCGTCGTCGGCGTGGCGGGAAACCACGTGCACCGAGCCGCGGCTGCTTGGACGGCATGCGTTGAAGGTGAGCCGGAAAGCCGGTTGCGAACGCGACGCGACGCCGGCCTTGCCATCCCCATGCCGCGGCAGTGGATTGAAGTAGACCTGCAGGTTCGGCGTAGCCTCGGCCGCATCGCTGCGAAAGAATCCGCCCGCCTGGATGATGTCCATCGGGCGCGCGTCGCTTCGGCGCAGCATGCCGCACATACGATCCCTCAAGCGAGCCCACGCGCGATGCCCGTCGACGGACTGCGCCGCGTAGTCGTAGCTCGCGCACAGATGATCCTGCAGGCCTTCGCCCACCGCGGGCAGATGATGCGTGGTGGTCACGCCCAGTTCGCGCAGGCGCGACAGATCGCCGATGCCGGACAGCTCCAGGATCTGCGGCGAGCCCACCGCGCCCGCAGCCAGGATGACTTCGCGTCTGGCGTGGAAGTCCACCAGGGTGCCATGTTGCCGGACCCGTACGCCGGTCACTCTTTTCTCCGCGTCGAAAAGCAGGTGCTGCACGGTGGTATCGATTTCCGCGTGCACGTTGTCGCGCTTCATCGCCGCGCGGAGCACGACACCACTGTGGCTGCGCTCGCCGTGCGAGGTGTTCAGATCGTAGATGCCGGCGCCCTCGAGACCGGCGCCGTTGAAATCATCGTTCCGCGGATAGCCCAGCTCGGCGCAGCCGGCGAGGAAGCTGTCGCAGGAAGGCGCGGCCCTGCCCTGCATGGGACTGACGCGGATGGGGCCGTCGCCGCCGTGATACACGGTATTGCCCAGCGGGTGCGTTTCCAGCTTGCGGAAATAAGGCAGCAGGTCCAGCCACGACCAGCCCACATTGCCTTGCGCGGCCCAGTCGTCGAAATCGCGGGGCTGGCCGCGCAGGTAGATCATCGTGTTGATGGCGCCAGAACCACCCAGCCCCTTGCCACGCGGCGCATCCAGCGTGCGCCCGCCCAGCCCGGACTGCGGCGAGGAGCGGAACATCCAGTTGTACGCCGGGTTGCGAGGCAAGCCGCCGGCGTCGCCCGGCCGCCTGATCGCGGCGGAACGGTTCCTGCCCCCGGCCTCCAGCACCAGCACGGTGTGACGCCGCGATTCGCTCAGGCGATCGGCAAGAATGCTACCGGCAGAGCCGGCGCCAACGATGATGTAGTCGTAGGTCATGGGGAACGCGGGACTGGTTGTTCAACGGAGCAGAAAGGGGGGGGACTCCCCTGATCGAAGCCCAAGGGGACCCTGTCTGTTGATACGTGCTGCGTGGGGAGCAGCGGTGTCGCGCTTGCCAACGCTCCCCGCGGCATGGCGTGGCGCAAGGCCCAGCAAAGCTACGGAAGATGAACGTCTAGGCAAAATCGTACAGGCGGCTACACGGCCCATTGCATAGGAACATTCTGAAACCATCCCCACAGGCGCCCGGCCCGCCGGAGCCTTGCGGCAAGCCGTCGAAAGCCCCGGTTTTTTGCTGGGCGAGAAACGAAGAAGGCGCGTCACGAATGACGCGCCTCCGCGATCCCATGGGATGGATGCCTGTGCGAGAGCGCGCCTCAATCGCGCTCGCTCAGGATCTGCGAGGACGCCTTCTCTGCCACCATCATCGTCGCGGCATTGATATTGCCCGAAGTGATGTTGGGGAACACCGACGCATCGACCACCCGCAAGCCGCGCACACCGTGCACCTTCAGATGCTTGTCCACCACGGCGCGTTCCGCGTCCGGCCCCATCGCGCACGAACCGCACAGGTGATAGATGGACCCGCAGTTCTCGCGGAAGTACGCGAGCATCTCCTCGTCACTCTGCACCTGCGGCCCCGGCAAGGTCTCCTTGACCGTCACCGAACGCAGCGCCTCGGTCTGCATGATGCGACGGATCAGGCGGCTGCCCTGGATGACCTCGTCGATATCCTTGTCGGTGCTGAGATAGTTGGGATCGATGCGCGGCGCGTCTTCCACGCGGTTGGAAACGATGCGCACCGAACCGCGGCTGGTGGGACGGCACGGGTTGAAACAGAGCAGGAATCCCGGATACGGCTCCGGCACGATGGACGCCTTGCTGCTTTTGGGAATCTGGTACGACAACGGATTGAAATAGAGTTGCAGGTTCGGCGCGGTCGCCGCCGCATGGCCACGAAAGAACCCGCCCGACTGGTTCACGCTCATCGACAGCGGGCCCGTGCGCGCCAGCATGTATTGCAGGCCCGCCTTCGCCTGGCCGAACCATGAGCGCAGCTCGTCATTGAGCGTGGGCACGTTCGCCATGTAGTAGTAGCTGGCGCACAGATGGTCCTGCAGATGCTCGCCCACGGCCGGCAGATGATGCACCGGCGTGATGCCCAGCCCGCTCAGCCGCGCCGAATCGCCAATGCCCGACAGCTGCAGTAGCTGCGGCGAGCCCACCGCACCCGCGCTGAGGATGACTTCGCGATTGGCGCGGAAATCCAGCACCCTGTCGCCTTGCCTCACGCGCACGCCCGTGACGTTGCGTTCCGCACCGAACAGCAGTCGCTCCGCGACGGCATCCACCTCGACGCGAAGATTGTCCCGCTTCATCGCGGGATGCAGGCAAGCCACCGCACTGGAACAACGCTCGCCACGATAGGTGTTGAGGTCGTAGATGCCCGCGCCTTCGAAGTCACGCCCGTTGAAGTCGTTGCTGCGCGGATAGCCGAGTTCCTCGCAACCGGCGAGGAAGGCATCGCAGATCGGGTGCGTTTTCCCGCGCATGGAGCTGATATGGATCGGGCCGCTGTCGCCGTGGTACGGCGTGTCGCCCAGCGGATGGGTCTCCAGCTGCCGGAAGTAGCGCAGCACGTCCCGCCACGCCCAGCCGTCGTTGCCCTGGGCCGCCCAGTCGTCGAAATCGTGCGCCTGTCCGCGCACGTAGATCATCGCGTTGATGGAGCCGGAGCCGCCCAGCACCTTGCCGCGCGGCGCGTACAGCTTGCGCCCGCCGAGCTGCGCCTGTGGCTCGGAGTAGAACATCCAGTTGTATTCGGGGTTGTAGTACAGCTTGACGAAGCCGCCCGGCATGGTGATCCACGGCGAGCGGTCCTTGCCGCCCGCTTCCAGCAGAAGCACCGAGTAGCGGCCCGATTCGCTCAGGCGATCGGCAAGCAGGCAGCCGGCGGAGCCGGCGCCGACGATGATGTAGTCGTAGGTCATGAAGAACGCACGCGAGAGTTGTTCGATGAAGACGGCGGGAGTGCATCAACCCCGTGCGGGGGCGCTGTCCCTGACGTCGACGGGGTCGGCGGCCATCTGCAGATGCAGGCGCTCGCCCGTGTAGGGGGAATGGCGACGCACGACATCCATGTTCAGCTCCACGCCCAGGCCCGGCTCGGACGACGGAATCACGTAACCGTCTTCCCACTGCAAGGGCTTCTTCAGGATGTCCGCATGAAAGCCGACCCAGGTGCCGATGCTTTCCTGGATAAGGAAATTGGGCGAGCACGCGGCCAGCTGGAAACTGGCGGCGGCGCCAACCGGGCCGTTGTACAGATGCGGCGCGATCTGGGCGTAGAACGCCTCGGCCATGCTCGCGATCTTCTTGCCTTCCAGCAGGCCACCGCAGCGCCCCACGTTCATCTGCAGGATGGAAGCACCACCCGCCTGCAACAGCTTGAAGAACTCGTACTTGGTGGTCAGGCGCTCGCCCGCGGCGATGGGAATGGACGTGGCGCGCGCCACCTGCGCCATGGCGTCTTCCTGACCCGGCGGCACCGCTTCCTCGAACCACAGCGGATCGTATTTCTCCAGACGCCTGGCCAGGCGTATCGCCGACGACGGCACCATCTGCCCGTGCGTGCCGAACAGGAGATCACAATGATCGCCCACGGCGTCGCGGATCTTCCTGCAGAAGGTTTCGCAGCGGCTCAACACGTCCAGCGACAACTGATGCCCGGAGAACGCCGAATAAGGGCCGGCGGGATCGAACTTCACCGCGGTAAAACCCTGCTCCATCGCGCGCACGGCGTATTCGGCGGCGAGATCGGGATCGCCGTAGTCGTACTCGCCGCGGCTGTTGACCGGATACAGGTACGTGTACGAGCGCAGGCGTTCGTGCACCTTGCCGCCCAGCAACTCGTAGACGGGCTTGTTCGCCGCCTTGCCGATGATGTCCCAGCAGGCCATTTCCAGGCCGCTGACGATGCCCATCATGGTGAGGTCCGGGCGCTGCGTGAAACCGCTGGAATACGCGCGGCGGAAGAAGCGCTCGACGTGGTGCGGATCCTGGTCGAGCAGATAGCGCTCGAACACGTCCTCGATGGCCGGCACCATGGCCCTGGGATGGAAGGTGGCCGAGTAGATCTCGCCGACGCCTTCGATACCGTCATCGGTCTTGAGCACCACGAACAGCCAGTACATGCCGCCGAGGTGCGGCGGCGGCACGGCGACGACGTGCGTCTGCAGGGAGACGATCTTCATACGCGGTTCCTTCTGTCGATGCGCTTCTTCAGCGTCAGCGCCGCCAGGACGCCGAACGAGCCGACGGTGAGCACGTAGCCGAAATAGATCTGGTAGCCCAACATGCCGGGGAAGGTCTGGGTGAGCCATCCATTGATGAGCGGCAGCAGCACGTCAGGCGAGTAACCGACCACCGAGATGATGCCGATGGCCAGGCCCGTGATGCGGGCGGGAATGTGGCACTGGTCGAGAATGGCCCAGTACAGCCCGCGGATGGCGTACGTCACCAGGCCGATCAGCACTGCCAACATGGCGACCTGCAGCGTGACGTGCAGCGCGGGCAGGAAGATCAACCCAAGCATGCCCAGCGCCGCCAGCGCCATCGCCCAGGTCAGCACGCGCAGATTGCCGAAGCGATCGCCCAGCCAGCCGCCACCGATGCCGCCGATGGGACGCATCCACAGCTTGATCGTGGTGATCACGCCGGCCATGGTGGCGGACAGGCCAAGCTCGCCTTCGGTGAGGTAGGCGGAGAAGCTGTAGGTCGCCCAGAAGAAGTGATAGCCGCAGAACACGATGGCCGTGACCAGCCACAGTTCCGGCATGCGCGCGAGCTGCATCAGGTCGCGGCGCAGGTTGCCGGGCGGTGCTTCATCCACCGCTGGCGCGCCATCGTTCTGCGGACGCTGCGGATCGCGCAGCACCGCCATGATCGCGCCCAGCACCAGGCAGGTGATGGCATAGAGCCGGATCACCCACTGGAACGCCTGCGCCTGGTGGTCCGCGCCAAATTCGCCGGTGAGGCGGGCGAACATCCAGATGGCGACCGTCGCGAGCAAGGCCTCCACCAGGCCGCGTCCGCCATCGAGCACGCCGAAGAAGCGGCCCTGCTCGTTCTCTCCCGCCAGCCAGCCCACGCGCTTGAGCAGTGCCGCCCAGAAAGTCAGCCCCGTGGTGACGCCGAAACCCGAGAAGATCAGCAGCAACACCGGAAAGCCGGGAAGCGTGGCGTACCACAGCGCCAGCAAGCCGGTGCCGAGCAGCGAGAGGGTGATCAGCAGTCGCGGCGCGACGCGATCAGCCAGCCAGCCGCTGGGCAGGTAGCTCACCATGAAGGCGACGCCGAGGATCGAGTACAGGTATCCCAGGTGCGTGTCGTCCAGGCCCAGCGCAGCCATCATGCTGCCCTGGTACACCTGTCGCAGATACAGCACGGGATAGATGGCGCCGGCCGCCATGACCAGCAGCGCCAGCTGCATGTACCGGTGAAGATGGCCAGTGGAACCGTTGCGGGTTGCCTTCGCGTTTGCGTGCATGTCCATGGCGATCAGTGCTTCATCACCACGAGACGGGTCTGCGTGAACTCCAGCATGCCGTGCTTGCCGTCGTCCCCGCCCAGACCCGAGCGCTTCCAGCCGGCGTGGAACCCCTGGTACGGATCGGCCGGCGTGCGGTTGACGTACAGCTCGCCCGCTTCGATGCGGTTGGCCACGCGCAAAGCCGAGCGGTAGTTCTCGGTGTAGATCACGGAAGACAGGCCGAACTGATGGTCGTTGGCCATGCGCAGCGCATCGTCCAGCGTGTCGTAGCGCAGCACGGGAAGCACGGGGCCGAAGATTTCCTCGCGCACGATCTCCATGTCCTGCCGGCAACCGCTGAGCAGCGTGACCGGATAGAAGTTGCCCGGCCCTTCCGGCATGAAGCCGCCCAGTTCGAGCGTGGCGCCATCGTTCACCGCACGAAGCACCTTGGCGTGGATCGCCGCACGCGCCGACGCGCTGACCAGCGGCCCCATGCATTGGGCGTCCCGCGCGCGATCTCCGCAACGGACGGCGGCAAGCTTCGCCTTCAGCAGCGCCAGGAAGCGATCATGCACGCGGTCCTGCACGTAGACACGCTCGATGGCGGTGCAGAGCTGTCCCGCATGCGTCGTCTTGGAGGCTGCGATGGCCGTGGCGGCCTGTTCCAGGTCGGCATCGGCCTCGATGATGGCCGGCGTCTTGCCGCCTAGTTCCAGCGAGGGCTTGGCGATATTCGCCTTGCAATATTCCAGCACCGCCCTGCCCGCGCCTACGCTGCCGGTCAGCGTGATCATCGCGACTTCCGGTTGCGTGCACAGCTGTTCCGCCAGATCGTGCTGCATGGAGAGCACGTTGACGATGCCGGCCGGCAGGCCGGCGTCCTGCACGGCGCGCGCGATCTCGTAGGCGCACAGCGGCGTGTGGTTGCTGGGACGCACGACGACCGCGTTGCCCGCGATCAATGCCGGAGCGATCTTGCGCAGCAGCGTGTACACCGGATAGTTGAACGGGATAAGGCAGACCACCACGCCCATCGGCTCGCGCTGCAGCAGGATGGTTTCGTCCACGCTGTCGCTGGGAATGACTTCGCCTTCGATGCGTCGCGCCCATTCCGCGTGATAGCGCGTGATCTGCGCGCCGTAAATCGCTTCCGCAACGGCGTCGGCCACGCTCTTGCCCGATTCCAGCGCCAGCACCCGGCCGATGTCCGGCGCGCGGCGATCGATGGCATCGGCAAGACGCCTCAGGCCTTCGCCGCGTTCGATGGATGGAAGGCGTGCCCAGTGTCGCTGCGCGCGGGCCGCGGCCTGCACCGCCTGCTGCACCTGCGTAGCGCCCGCGGTATCGACGCGACCGATGCATTCGCCCGTGGCGGGATTGATCACGTCGATGCCGTCCGCCGACTCCGCGGCGACGAATTGCCCATCGATGAAGTTCTGTTCGCTGCGCATGCGGCTCCTGGCTCTCCGTCATCGACCGCGGAACGCCTGCGGCCAGATTCGAGATTGATTCAGAGCAACAAGACGTCACAAACGATTAATTCGTCCGCCCATCATTCAAAAAAGGAATGGCACTCGCCCCACACGGCGAAGCCGCCGAGATCCCGCGCGACCTGGGCCACCTCGTGGCGCTCGTGCTGCGCGGAAGGAGGCAAACGCAGCTCGGCCTGCAGCCAGGCACGAAACTGCTCCACCACCGGACTGCCCTGGTGCTCCTGCCGCGTGACGAACCAATACGACTGATGGCCCTCCACCTGCGCATCGAGAAACTGCACCAGACGCCCGTCGGCCAGCTCATTGGCCACCATATGCCGGTCGGCGATGGTGATGCCCAGGCCGTCGATGGCGGCGCGTATGGCCATGTCCAGCAGGTCGAATTCGTAGCCGCGGTCGATGTCGACCTTGCCGATGCCGGCCGCGTCGATCCAATGCGTCCAGGTCATGTAGCGCCTGTCGGGACCGGCCAGCACATGCAGCAGCGGAAGCTCGTGCAGTTGCACTGGCGCGGACGGCCGCCCGCGCAGCAGCGACGGCGCGCACACGGCGATGTGCTGCTCGTGCATGAGCAGCGAACTGTCCACGTCGCCCCATTCGCCGTTGCCGAAGCGGATCGCGCAATCGAGCTGACCCGATTCGTTCAAGGTGTCGCGCAGCGCACTGGTAAGCGAAACCTCCAGGTGTGGATGCATCTTCTTGAACCGGCTCATTCGCGGCAGCAGCCAGCGCAGGGCGAACGTCGGCGGCGCATTCACGCGCAGGCGGTTGAGGTGCTGTTTCTGGCGGATGCTGCGCACCGCCAGCTCGATGCGATCGAACGACTGTTGCAGCGCGGTCAGCAGCGACCGCCCCGCGTCCGTCATGTGCAGCTGGTGATGACTGCGAATCAGCAAGGGCTCGCCGAGTTGGTCCTCCAGCTGCCGGACCTGACGGCTGACGGCGCTCTGCGTCACGTTGAGAACGTCAGCCGCGCGCGTGAAATTGCCGAGCGTGGCCGCGACCTCGAACACCTTCAACGCGTTGAGCGTTGGCATTTTGCGCTTCATGCATGCCTTCCTGGGCGCTCGCTGCCGTGGCAGGACTCACGCGGTGAAAGGCAGGGTCGGGCGGCGGCGAAGGGATTGGACGGCGTGATGCTATCGGCGCGATGTCTTTGGCCCTATCGGACAAGTCGCAAATAGGCATTGAAATCGCCGGTGCGTCCCCGGCTCGTCATTCCGGCGCAGGCCGGAGGGGCTTTTCAACAGCCGAAGGGCTGGTCATCCAGTGGCCTCATGGCGCGGTTTTCGCGCAAGAGCCAACGCCTTGACGTCACGCGACAACCGATCACTTTCGCCACTGGATTCCGGCCTGCGCCGGAATGACGGCGAGGGAGTACAAGCGCTCCCGCAAGATTTTTAATCGACGCTTCGAAGTAATAAACGGGCGCCTAGAAGTAATACCCAATGTTCATATAGAACTGCCCCATCCAATGGTCGGTGCCGCCCGCCGCGAGGCTCTGCGTGTAGCTGCTGCCGCCGAAATAGGGGTCGTTGCGGCCGTTGAGCCATTCCACCGCGATCCACAGCTTCTTCAGCGAGAACGAGGTGCCCAGGATGAAGCGCTGGGTATCGTGGAATGAGCGTTCCGATTTCTGGTAGTAGTTGTAGGTGGCGTAGGTCTTCACGCCGGTGACCCAGCCGCCCAGATAGCTGCCGGAGTAGGCATAGCCAAGGCTGCCGACGTAGAGATTGCCACGGCTGGCGACGTTGAAGGTGCCGTCGTAGCCGCCGTAGCTCACCATGCGATCATCGCCGGGATTCCTTGGCGACATCTGCACGCGCGTGTACTGCAGCTTCGCATTCCACGGGCCGTTGGCGGCCGCGTAATGCAGCCCATAGGCCACGCGATGGCCGTTGTTTCCCGTGTCCTTGTTGTAGAGCTGGGAAGCCAGCGCCGATGCGCCGACCTCACCCTTCCAGTCGCCCAGCGTCACGTTGCGCGCCAGTCGCGCCATGAGCATGTTGCGCTCCACGTTGCAGCTGCCGTTCTCGACGTAACTGTCGGCGGGCGTCACCACGATGGAATACGTGGTGCCATTGCTGCTGCCGTGACCGGGCGGCGCGGGCCGGGCGTAATAGCCTCCCTGGAAGTTCCAGGTGTCGCCGGCCTGCACGTACTTGGCGCCGACTTCCCACAGGTCTTCCAGGCCAAGCACGTTGCCCAGCGTTTCGTAGAAGGTATCGCTGTAAAGCGGCTGCAGGCCGAAGGGCACCTTGTTGAGGCCGAGCTGCACCTGCTGCTCGTGGTTGAACTTGTAGCCGATCCACGCGTATTCGACGAACTGCAGGTTGCCGAACTGCTTCATGTACTGGAACGGATAGTGATTGCCGTAGTAGCGGTAACGCGCTGCGCCTTCCCAGCTGTCCGAATCGTAGGTGGCGCTCAGCATGAGCGTGTCGAAGCCGAACTCGTGGATGTCGCGGCTGCCATCGTCGTCGGCGCGCACGCGGATGGCGCCGCCCAGGTCCAGGTGATCGGTCACCTGGACAGCGCAAGCGCTCCCCTGGTAGCCCAGCAGGGCGAACAGAACCAGCGCGGCTAAGCGGCGGGCACGATGCATGGCGAACTTCCTTGCCTGGAAACCGGAGCGGTCGGCCAGTCACGGACAAGGCCAACGAGGGCCTCTGAAACTATTCATCGCCGTTCATGCGCACAAACGAGAAAAAGTCGGGCAAACCCTGACTTTTGGTGCCTGCGGACCAGAGTCTTCCTTAGTGATAACTAGGGATGCTCTGACCTATCCAGCGCGGGTGGCATGATGTCCCCAACGCCCGCAGGGTGTGGGGCGGGACGCAGCCCAGGCTGGTTGCCTGGGCAAGTCGCGCACCGCGGCCTGCGGGCGTTGGGGACATCACCCGCAGGGCCGGCTCTGTTTGTCCGCCGCTGCGCGCCGCGCTGTCTCGACAGGCCACCAGCCTGCCTTCGCCAGCGCAACACGCAGCAACGGACAAACAGAACCGGTGACACCCACGTTGAATAGATCAGAGCATCCCTAGGTAGCGCCTGCGGACTATGGGACTATAGGGCCTGTCTTCCCCCGCCCGGCCGGCAGCGCCCGGAGGGGCCACCTGCCGGGATCCGCATGTTCAAAGGTGTTCTGCTCGGCTTCGCCTGCTACGCGGCCTACGCGATCAGCGATGCCTTCGTGAAGTCGCTGCACGGCACGCTGCCCGCCTACGAGGCGGTGTTCTTCGGCGCGGTGCTGATGCTGAGCGCCCTGCCCTTCATCCGCAACGCCGGGGACCGCTACGTGGACGTGTTCCGCGCGCGCAAGCCGCACCTGTGGTGGATCCGCGCCATCACCGGGGCCATCTGCAATATTTCCGCCGTGATCGCGTTCACTGCCTTGCCCATGGCGGAGGCGTTCGCGCTGATCTTCCTGCTGCCGATCTTCGTGACGCTGTTGTCGGTGATCTTCCTGAAGGAACACGTGGGCTGGCGGCGCTGGTCGGCGGTAATCGTGGGTTTCATCGGCGTGCTGGTGGTGCTGCGGCCGGGTTTCCGCGCGCTGGGCATCGGCCATCTCGCCGCCATGACCTGCGGGCTGTCCGGTGCGGTCTCGGTGGTGGCGCTGCGCATGGCCGGGCCGCACGAGAAGCGCATCAGCCTCTACGGCGCGGGCGTCATCGGCCCGCTGGCCAGCGGTGGTTTGCTGATGCTGCCGCACTTCGTATGGCCCGACCTGCACCAGTGGTGGCTGCTGGCTGGCTACGGCCTGCTGGCCGGCCTGGCCGGCGTGCTGCTGATGCTCGCCACGCATCACGCGCCCGCCAACCGCATCGCGCCCACGCAATACAGCCAGATGCTGTGGGCCATCTTCTTCGGCTACTGGCTGTTCGGCGATCGGCTGGACTGGCCCATGCTGGTCGGCATCGCGCTCATTCTCGGCTCCGGCCTGTTCACCCTGGTGCGCGAAGAAAAAGTCACCGGCTGGTGGAAGCGCACGCGCATGGTGTGATGGCAGTAGCGCGCCGCCTTCACATGAACATTTTTTAATGAAACGCAGCTGACCGGGCGAGCCACGTCGCAGGACATCACTTGTCCGTGACAGCGCTTGTGCCATGAGTTTTCCCGCCATCCGGCCCCGGCGGACAAGGCGTGCCCGCCTTCCGCCAGGGTCAACCTCAAGGACAACGGATCGTTAGAGATCCGTCGACAACTTCCCGACGGCGCACGTTCGCACACCGATGGCAGCGACGGCGATTCGATCCTGTTTGTCTTGTGAACTTGAGTGGCTGGGAGATGGTGCATGAGTGCCGATACTGAGCGAACGTCCGGGCACCCTCGCAGGAAGCGTGGCTTGCTGATCGCCGCCGTGATCGTCGTGCTCCTGGTGGTGTTGATGGTGGTCCACATCCTCACCGGGCAGAAGGCCAAGACCGGCCAGCCACCGCAGGTGGTGAGCGCCGCCACCGCCACGCTGGGCGACATGCCCGAAGTGCTCACGGCGCTGGGCACGGTGACGCCGGTGGCCACGGTGAACGTGCTGCCGCAACTGAGCGGCTACCTCACCGCCGTGGGCTACCAGGAAGGCCAGGACGTCGCGAAGGGCCAGTTCCTCGCGCAGATCGATCCGCGCCAGTACGAGATCAACAAGCAGCAGGCCGAAGCGCAGCTGGCGAAGGACCAGGCCACGCTGGACCAGGCGCGCGCCGACCTTGCGCGCTACACGCAGCTGCACGAGCAGAAATCCATCGCCGAACAGACCTACACCGACCAGAAGTTCACGGTCGCCCAGGCGGAAGCGGCGGTGAAGGCGGACAAGGCCGCCATCGCGCAGGACGAACTGGATCTCGTCTACTGCCACATCACCGCGCCGGTGGCGGGCCGCGTGGGCCTGCGGCTGGTCGATCCCGGCAACTACGTCACGCAGTCGACGTCGCCCGGCATCGTCACCATCACGCAGATGAAGCCCACGACGGTGCAGTTCACCGTGCCGCAGAATTCGCTGGGCCAGGTACTGCAACGCGTGAACTCGGGCGCCAAGCTGCCGGTGACGGCGTACTCCAGCGACAACAGCAAGCAGATCGCCACCGGCACGCTCTACGCGCTGAGCAACCAGATGGCGACGAGCACCGGCACGGTGACGCTGCGCGCCACCTTCCCCAACGATGACGAGTCGCTGTTCCCCAACGAATTCGTCAACGTGCGCATGCTGGTGGATACCTTGCGCAAGGCGGTGCTGGTGCCCGCGCCCGCCGTGCAGAGCGGTGCGCCCGGCGACTACGTCTACCTGGTGAATGCGGACCAGACCGTGTCGGTGCACAAGGTGACGCCCGGCCCCAGCGACGGCAAGTTCACCGCCATCCTGTCCGGCCTCGATGCCGGCCAGCAGGTGGTGACCGACGGCATGGACCGCTTGAGCGACGGCGCCAGGATCCGCATCGCCGGAGCCGCTCCTGCCAGCGCCAGCAGCACGGGCTCGCCCGCCGCGCATGGCGGCAAGCACGCGCACGGCGCGGCCGCCACGTCTCCGTGAACCGCGGGCGCGCGATGCGATGAATATTTCCCGCCTGTTCGTACTCAGGCCGGTGGCCACCTCGCTGCTGATGATCGCCCTCGTGCTGGTGGGCCTGGTGGCGATGCGTTTCCTGCCGGTGTCGTCGCTGCCCAACGTCGATTACCCGACGATCCAGGTGCAGACCTTCTACCCCGGCGCCAGCCCGTCGGTGATGGCGACCACGGTGACCGCGCCGCTGGAAGTGCAGCTGGGCGAGATTCCCGGCCTGCAGCAGATGACGTCCAACAGTTCCGCCGGTGCGTCCATCATCACGCTGCAGTTCGACCTGTCGCTCAACCTCGACGTGGCCGAGCAGAACGTGCAGGAGGCCATCAACGCGGCCAACAGCCTGCTGCCCTCAGGCCTGCCCGCACCGCCGACCTACGCCAAGGTGAACCCGGCCGACCGTCCCATCCTCACGCTGGCGGTGACTTCCAACTCCATGTCGCTGCCGCAGCTGCAGGACGTGGCCAACAACCGGCTGGGTGCGAAGATCTCGCAGGTGCCGGGCGTGGGCTTGGTCACGCCGGCCGGCGGCAACGTGCCGGCCATCCGCATCGAAGCCGACCCCAAGAAACTCGCCGGCTACGGCCTCAACATCGACGACCTGCGCTCGCTGATCGCCAACGTCAACGTGAGCCAGCCCAAGGGCAATTTCGACGGGCCGGACCTCGACTACACCATCAACGGCAACGACCAGATCCAGAATCCGCAGGATTATCTCGACACGGTCATCTCCTACCAGAACGGCGCGCCGGTATATCTGCGCGACGTGGCACGCGTCACGCAGGCCGCGCAGAACACCGAACAGGGCGCGTGGTTCAACAAGACCCAGGCGATCGTTCTGAACGTGCAGCGCCAGCCCGGCGCCAACGTGATCGCCACCGTCGACCAGATCATGAAGCAGTTGCCGCAGCTGGAATCCACGCTGCCGGCCGGCATGAAGGTGGAGGTGGTGAACGACAGCACCGGCGTGATCCGCTCCTCGGTGCGCGACGCCGCGTTTGAGCTGGTGCTGGCCGTGGTGCTGGTGGTGCTGGTGATCTTCGTGTTCCTGCGCAACCTGCCGGCCACCATCATCCCCAGCATTTCCGTGCCGGTGTCCCTGATCGGCACGCTGGCGCTGATGTACGAGCTCAACTACTCCATCGACAACCTGTCGCTGATGGCGTTGATCATCGCCACCGGTTTCGTGGTGGACGACTCGATCGTGATGATCGAGAACATCGTGCGCTACCTGGAAGAAGGCAGGACGCCGCTGGAAGCCGCGCTGGAAGGCGCCGGGCAGATCGGCTTCACCATCGTGTCGCTGACGGTGTCGCTGATCGCGGTGCTGATCCCGCTGCTGTTCATGGGCGGCGTGATCGGCCGCCTGTTCAGCGAGTTCGCGGTGACCTTGGCCGTGACCATCGTGCTCTCCGCCGTGGTCTCGCTCACCCTGGTGCCAATGCTGTGCGCGCGCATTCTCAAGGCGCAGAAGGACCGCCACCCCAGCCGCTTCGAACGCATCAGCGAAGGGCTGTTCGACAAGACGCTGGCCGCGTACAAGCGTGGCCTGGGCTTCGTCATGGCCCACCAGCTGGCCACGCTGCTGGTGTTCTTCGGCACGCTGGCGCTGACCATCGTGCTCTACGTGGTCATCCCCAAGGGCCTGTTCCCGGTGCAGGACGTGGGCGTGCTGCAGGGCATCAGCGTGGCGGACAACTCGGTGTCCTACGGCGCCATGGTGGATCGCCAGAAGCAATTGGCCGACGCGATCCTGCAGGACGAGGACGTCGCCAGCCTCACCTCCTACGTCGGCATCGACGGCACCAACACCACGCTCAACAACGGCCGCTTCCTGATCAACCTGAAGCCGCGCGACGAGCGCTCGTCCACGGCGGACGAAATCGCGCGCCGCATCCGGCAGGAAGTGGCCAAGGTGCCGGGCATCCACCTGTACATGCAGCCCGAGCAGGACCTGACGCTGGACACCACCATCTCGCCGAACCAGTACCAGTTCGTGCTGCGCGGGCCGAGCGAACAGGCATTCCAGCAAGTGGTGCCCGAGCTGGTCAAGCGGATGAAGGACATCAAGTCCATCACCGACGTCACCAGCGACCTCAACAACGATGGCCTCGCGGTGAACGTGCAGGTGAACCGCCAGCTCGCCGCGCGCTACGGCATTACCGCGGCCACCATCGACAACGCGCTGTACGACGCGCTGGGCCAGCGCATCGTCTCCACCATCTTCGAGCAGGCCAGCCAGTACCGCGTCATCCTGGTGGCGAAACCGGAAAGCATTCCCACGGTGGAATCGCTGGGCGACCTGTACCTGCCCAGCCAGACGGCCAGCAGCGGGCAGGTGCCGCTCAAGGGCATCGCCGACATCCAGATCACCAAGTCGCCGCTGGTGATCAGCCATCTGGCGCAGTTCCCGGCCGTCACGGTGTCGTTCAATCTCACCAAGGGCGCCTCGCTCAGCAAGGCGGTGAAGGAAGTGAGCGACGTGGAGCAGGCGCTGCACCTGCCCTCGTCCATCACATCCACCTTCCAGGGCGCCGCGCAGGCCTTCCAGGATTCATTGTCCAGCGAGGTCTACCTGCTCATCGCCGCGCTGGTGGCCGTCTATATCGTGCTGGGCGTGCTGTACGAGAGCTTCATCCATCCGGTGACGATCCTCTCCACCCTGCCCTCGGCGGGTATCGGCGCCTTGCTGGCCTTGATGATCGCCGGCAGCGATCTGGACGTGATCGGCATCATCGGCATCGTGCTGCTGATCGGCATCGTGAAGAAGAACGCGATCATGATCGTGGACTTCGCTCTGGAGGCCGAGCGCGAGCACGGCAAGCCGGCGGACGAGGCGATCTTCGAGGCCTCCCTGCTGCGCTTCCGCCCCATCCTGATGACCACGCTCGCCGCCATGCTGGGCGCCATGCCGATGCTGCTGGGCACGGGCACGGGTTCGGAACTGCGGCGGCCGCTGGGTTTGGCGATCATCGGCGGCCTGCTGCTCAGCCAGCTGCTCACCCTGTTCACCACGCCGGTGATCTACCTGTATTTCGATCGCCTCGCGCAGCGTTTCGGCAGCAAGCGTCCTGAGGCCGCCGCCGGGGAATCGGCGTGAACATCCCGGGCGTCTTCATCAAGCGCCCCGTGGCGACCACGCTGCTGGCCGTCGCCATCCTGCTGTCGGGTGCGCTGGCATATTTCCGCCTGCCGGTGGCGCCGCTGCCCAACATCACCTTTCCGGTGGTGGTGGTGCAGGCGAGCATGGCGGGCGCCAGCCCCAGCACCATGGCCTCCACCGTGGCCGAGCCGCTGGAACGGCGGCTCGGCACCATCGCCGACGTGACCGAGCTGACTTCCACCAGCACCGTGGGAACGTCGCAGATCGTCATCCAGTTCGGCCTCAACCGCGACATCAACGGCGCCGCGCGCGACGTGCAGGCGGCCATCCAGGCCTCGCGCGCCGACCTGCCGACCACGCTGCGCAACAACCCGACCTATCGCGAATACAACCCGGCCGATTCGCCGATCATGGTGCTCGCGCTCACCTCCAAGACACTCACCCGCGCCCAGCTCTACGACTCGGCCGATTCGGTGATCCAGCAGCAGCTGTCGCAAGTCGACGGCGTGGGGCAGATCACGCTGGGCGGCAGCGCCCTGCCCTCCGTGCGCGTGGAACTGCAGCCCGACCAGCTCAACAGCTACGGCATCGGCCTGGAGGACGTGCGCGCCGCCATCAGCGCCGCCAACGCGGACAGCGTGAAAGGCCACATCGACCAGAATGGCCAGCGCTACGAGGTGCTGTCCAACGACCAGATCAGCAAGGCCGCGCCTTATCGTGATCTCGTCATCGCCTATCGCAACGGCTCGCCCGTGCAGTTGCGCGACGTGGCGCAGGTGCTCGATTCCGCCGAGAACATCCGCAACGCCGGCCTCTACAACGGCAAGGATGCGGTGCTGGTCATCGTCTATCCCTTGCCCGGCAGCAACATCGTCAAGACGGTGGCGCAGATCAAGAAGTCGCTGCCATCCATCGAAGCCACCTTGCCACGCAACGTCCATGTCGGCGTGGCGGTGGATCGCTCGCAGTCGGTGAATGCGGCCGTCGGCGATACCGAGCGCACGATGTTCATCGCCATCCTGCTGGTGATCGGCGTGGTGTACGTGTTCCTGCAGTCGCCGCGCGCCGTGCTGGTGCCCGCGGTGGCGTTGCCCTTGTCCATCGTCGGCACGTTCGGCCCGATGTACCTGCTGGGCTACAGCATCGACAACCTGTCGCTGATGGCGCTGACCATCGGCACCGGCTTCGTGGTGGACGACGCGGTGGTGGTGCTGGAGAACATCGTGCGCCACGTGGAGTCGGGCATGGACGTGCATGAGGCCGCCATGGTGGGCAGCGCCGAGGTCAGCTTCACCGTGATCTCGATGAGCCTGTCGCTGATCGCTGTGTTCCTGCCCATCCTGTTGATGCCCGGCATCGTCGGCCTGCTGTTCCACGAATTCGCCGTGACGCTCTCCATCGCGATCCTGCTGTCGCTGGTGATCTCGCTGACGGTGACGCCGACCATGGCGGCCTACGTGCTCAGCCGCAAGACGCTGCACTCCAGGGCGCGCTGGGCCGTGTGGTACGAGCGCCAGTTCGACCGTTTCCGCGAGGCGTATTCGCGCTCGCTGACCCTGGTGCTCGACCACGCCTTCGCGGTGATCCTGACCCTGATCGGCCTGATCGTGCTCAACGTGGTGCTGATCCGCCTGGTGCCGTCCACCTTCTTCCCCGAGCAGGACAACGGCATCCTGATGGGCCAGATCATCGCGGACCAGAGCATCTCGTTCCAGGCGATGGAGAAAAAACTGGCGCAGCTGCAGGACATCGTGCAGAAGGACCCTGCCGTGGCCTCGGTCGCGGGCTTCACCGGCGGCCGCGCGCTGAACACCGCCAATGTCTTCATAGAATTGAAGCCGCTGGCCGAGCGCAAGATTTCCGCCGCCCAGGTGGTGGATCGCCTGCGCCCGAAGCTCAACGCCGTGTCGGGCGCCAAGCTGTTCCTGCAGGCCGCGCAGGATCTGCATATCGGCGGGCGGCAGTCCGCATCGGAGTACCAGTACACGCTGACGAGCGATGATCCCGAGGCGCTCTACACCTGGGTGCCGAAACTGATCACGGCGCTGGGCAAGTACCACGACCGCATCACCGACGTGAACTCCGACCTGCAACAGAACGGCCTGCAGCTCTACGTTACGTACGACCGCGCGACCGCGGCCCGCTACGGTTTCGCGCCCAACCAACTGGACAGCGTGCTGTATGACGCGTTCGGCCAGCGCACGGTGTCCACCGTGTACAACCAGTTGAACCAATACTACGTGGTGATGGAAGTGTCGCCGCAGTACTGGCAGTACCCGCAGGCCATCGAACGCATCCGCTTCAGCACCGCCGCCGGCAATCCCACCGGCACGCAGCAGACGCAGATGTCCAAATCGCTGGTCAGCGGCACCACCTCGACCGCGTCCACCGCAAGCACGAACACCAATGCGCGCAATGCGGACGCCGAGGCCAACCAGCTCACCAATGCCATTTCCAACGCCAAGGGCGGCAGTTCCAGCGGCAGCGCGGACAGCACAGCGGCGGAAACCATGGTCCCGTTCCCCGCGCTCGCCTCTTACGTGAGCAACCACACGGCGACGCAAGTCAACCATCAGGGTGGCCTGGTCGCCGGCACCATCTCCTTCAACCTGCCGCCGGGCGGTTCGCTGAGCAACGCGCTGGCCGCCATCGGCGAAGCCGGGCAGGCGTTGGGCATGCCGGCCTCCATCCATGGCGCGACGGCCGGCGCGGCACAGGTGTATGCGCAATCGATGAGCACCATGCCGCTGCTGATCCTGGCGGCGCTGGCGGCCGTCTATATCGTGCTGGGCATCCTGTACGAGAACACGGTGCATCCCATCACCATTCTCTCCACCCTGCCCTCGGCCGGCATCGGCGCCACGCTGGCCCTGCTGATCTTCGGCACGCCGTTCTCGGTGATCGCGCTGATCGGCATCATCCTGCTGATCGGCATCGTGAAGAAAAACGCGATCATGATGATCGACGTCGCCATCCACCTGCAGCGCGACGGCGGCCTGGAACCGCGCAAGGCCATCCATGACGCCGCCGTGGTGCGACTGCGCCCGATCATGATGACCACCGCCGCCGCCGTGCTCGGCGCCGTACCGCTGGCCATCGGCATCGGCCAGGGCGCATCGCTGCGCCAGCCGCTGGGCATCACGGTGATGGGCGGCCTGATCCTCAGCCAGGTGTTCACCCTCTACACCACGCCGGTGATCTACCTCTATCTCGACCGCCTGCGTGCACGGCTGGCGCGGTGGTCGGAAAGCCTGCCGTGGAACCGATCGGACGCAAGCGCATGAACAGACACCCCACTCTTTTCCGGAACGCGTTCGCGATCTCGCTGGCCGTGGCGCTCAGCGGCTGCATGGTGGGCCCCGACTACCATCGCCCTGAAGTGAGCACGCCACCGCAATACAAGGAGCTGCCCGGCTGGAGCACTGCAACGCCTGCCGATGACGCACCCAAGGGCGAATGGTGGAAGGCGTTCAACGATCCGCTGCTCGACGAACTGGAACCGCAGGTCGCCACCTCCAACCAGACCGTGGCCAAGAGCTACGCCGACTATCAGGCCGCCATGGCCGACGTGCAGGTGGCCCGCAGCGCGCTGTTCCCCACCATCGGCATCAGCGGCGCAGCCAGCAAGCAACGCTCGGCGGCCGGCAACGCCGGCAGCGGCGTGGAACATTTGCGCCCCGTCAGTACCTCCGGCTCGCTGGAAGGCAACGTGAGTTGGGCCCCCGATTTCTGGGGCAAGGTGCGCCGCACCGTCGAGGAGAACAAGGCGACCGCGCAGGCCAGCCAGGCCACGCTCGCCAATGCTGTCCTCACCGAACAGACCGCACTGGCGACTGCCGTGATCGACCTGCGCGTCACCGACGCCAACATCGACCTGCTGCAGAAAACCGTCGACGCGTACAAGGAATACCTGCGCGTGGTGGAAAACCAGGGCAAGGCCGGTACGATCGCGCCCTCCGACGTGATCACGGCGCGCACGCAGCTGGAGAACGCGCAATCCAAGCTCATCGCGCTCGGCGTGTCGCGCGAGCAGTACGTGCATGCCATCGCCGTGCTGGCCGGCAAGAACCCGGAAGAACTCGACGTGCCGCATAACGCGACGCTGCCGAGCTTGCCGCAGGTGCCCACCGGCGTGCCTTCCACCCTGCTGCAGCGCCGGCCCGATATCGCGGTGGCGGAACGCGAAATGGCCTCCGCCAACGCCGCCATCGGCGTCGCGGTGGCCGCGTACTATCCGTCCATCTCGCTGTCGGCAGCCGATGGCTTCTCGCAATCGCCACTGGCCGGCCTGCTGCACGTCGCCAACCACGTATGGTCGCTGGGCGCCGACGTAAGCGAAACCATTTTCGACGCCGGCGCCCGCCACGGCCAGGTCGCCGCCGCACGCGCCAACTACGAATCCGCCGTCGCCAACTACCGCGGCACCGTGCTCGCCGCCTTCCAGAACGTGGAAGACGACCTCTCAGGCGTGAGAATCCTGGCGCAACAGGCGCAAGTACTCGACGCGGCCGTGAAAGACGCCACGCGCGGCGCCGAGATCGCCTTCAACGAATACAACGCCGGCACCGTCGACTACACCACCGCCGCCACCGCGCAAACCACGCAGCTCAGCACCGAGCAGGATGCGCTGAGCGTGCAGCAGCAGCGCTTGCTGGATGCGGTGTCGTTGATTGGCGATCTAGGGGGCGGTTGGTCGGCGGACGAGTTGGCGCATGCGCCGACGGCACCGGTGACGAAGGTTGCGAAGTGAGTTGTGTTTGGTGTTGTTGCTTGTTGATGTGCGCTGGCGGGCTGATTCTTTTCGCCGTCGTTCGCGCGAAAGCGGGGATGACGGTGAGGGAACCGATGTTGCTTCGGAGATTTTGAAGAGGCTCTAAGGTTTTGAAGGGCCTCCAAGACAGGCGCTCCGCGCCAATCACGACGCGATGTGCCGCGCAGCGGCACGAGCCGTCGGCTTTGAGCTCTGGGCTCTTGATCTTCCGGGTCCCCGTATGAGGCGGCGGGCGGGTGGAGGAATAGCCCGCAGGGTGGCCGGCATGGATGCCGGCCAGTTTGTCGTCAGGGCAGGATGCCCTGTCGACAAACCCCGTAACCCGTCCGCGCACCTATCGGGCTTTGCCCGATAGGCGCCGATTCCGGGGGGCCCTTCTCTTTGGTTACTTTCTCTTGGGCAAGCAAGAGAAAGTGACCCGGCCTCCGGCAGGAGGTCGGAACGCCCGCCGCGTAGGCGGCTAGGTCGCGGCGGCGTTGGTAAAGAGCCGATCAACCTTTACGCGACAACCCAACCAAAAGTCGCTGGATCCCGGCCTACGCCGGGATGACGGCTAAAGAATGGAACGGTAAGGCGAGCACCTGACCGCGGCCCCTACCTCAGCCCCAATAGCAAAGAAACACACTCACCAAGCGCTGGCACACCACCCCTACCCTTGGCAAACTCCCCGCTCCCTCCAACACACCCGCCCATCATGCCCAGCCCACCACCCCTCACCCTCTCCCCCATCGTCGCCGGCCTCTGGCGCATCGTCAGCTGGCAACTCGGCGTGCAGGAGCGCGTGCGCTGGATCGAGCAGGCGCTGGACATGGGCATCACCTCGTTCGACCACGCCGACATCTACGGCGACTACCAGGCGGAAGCACAGTTCGGCGAAGCGTTGAAGGCCGCGCCAGCGCTTCGCGACCGCATGCAGCTGGTCACCAAGTGTGGCATTCGCCTGCGCTCCGCACAGCGTCCCTATCGCATCAACTACTACGACACCTCGGCCGCCTACGTGCGGGCACAGGTGGAGCAATCACTGCGCAACCTGCACACCGATCACCTGGATCTGGTACTGATCCATCGGCCGGACTACCTGATGGATGCCGCCGCGCTGGCCGACACCTTCGCCACCCTCACGCGCGAGGGCAAGGTGGCGCACTGGGGCGTTTCCAACCACACGACCAGCCAGTTCGCGCTGCTGCATCAGCGCCATCCGCTGCTGACCAACCAGGTCGAGCTTTCGCCGCTGCAGATGGGTGCGCTGGACGACGGCACGCTGGACCAAGCCCAGCAGTTGGGCCTGCGTCCGATGATCTGGTCGCCGCTGGGCGGTGGACGCCTGTTCACCGGCGAGGACGAACAGGCCGTGCGCGTGCGCGCCGAGATGGAACGCATCGCCGAGCGTTACGGCATCAACCTCACCACGCTGGCCTTTGCCTGGGCGCTGCGCCACCCCTCGCGCCCGTACGTGATCACCGGCACGGGTCGCATGGATGGCCTGCGCGATGCCGTGGCGGCACTCGATGTTCAGCTCGACGCCGAGGACTGGTACGCCATCTGGACGGCCAGCAAGGGGCACTCGGTGCCCTAGTCGCCACGCTCAGCGATTGGACACGCCATGCGGTACGTGCCCGGTCGCCACATGCTTGCGCGCCGATTCCACGTTGGCCGGTGAGTCGTCGAAGAAGATGTCCGCGCCGAACGCGTCGAGGAACGGGCCCTTGTCGCGCCCGCCCAGGAACAGCGCCTCATCGATGCGCACGCCCCAGCGGCGCAAGGTGAGAATTACGCGCTTGTGCGCCGGCGCCGAACGCGCGGTGACCAACGCGGTGCGGATGGGCGAATCCTCCGCCGGGAAGGCCGCCTGCAGGCGGTGCACGGCGGTGAGAAAGCCACGGAAGGGTCCCACCGACAGCGGCTCGTTGACCAGTTCGCGTTCGCTGCGATGGAAGGCTTCCAGGCCTTCCTCGCGCGACACGCGTTCGCCCTCGTCGCCGAAGATCACGGCGTCGCCGTCGAAGGCGATGCGCAACTGCTCGGTGGCGCGCGGCGGCGCCGTCGAGGGAAGAATGGTGGCCGCCGCGACGCCCGCGGCGAGCGCGCGGCCCACGTCCTCGGCATTGGCGGAAAGGAACAGGTCGGCCTTGAACGGCGCGATGTAATCAGAGGTCGGCGCCCCGCTGGTGAACGCGGCGCGGCTGATCTCCAGCCCGTAATGCTGGATCGCGTTGAAGATGCGCAACCCCGTGTCGCCCGAATTGCGCGACAGCAGGATCACCTCCACCGGCGGCACGTCGCCCGCCAGCTTGTTCAGGCCCAGCAGCTTCTGCACCAGCGGAAACGCCACGCCGGGCTTGAGTATCTCGTTCTCGTGCTCGATCTGGAACGCGCGATACGCATCCAGCCCCTGATGCTCGAACAGCTCGTGGCTGTCGCCCAGGTCGAACAGGGCACGCGAGGAAATGGCCACCACCAGGCGATTGTCGCCGGCGGAGGCGGGATCGTGGACGTCGGTCTTGGGGCGGCTCATGGTGGGGAATCTAGCGCAAAAGGCGAGGAGTGAGTTAAGAGGAGTGAGAAACGAGAGAAAGGCCGGCGGCCCAAGCTCTTCTCTCACTTCTCGCTACTATTTTCTCACTCCTGCCCTTAAGGCGAGGAGTGAGTCAAGAGGAGCGAGGAACGAGAGAAAAGCCGGCTACTTCAAGCCTTCGCTCTTCGCCCTTCTCTCACTTCTCACTACTATTTTCTCGCTCCTGCTCTTCAGTCTTGAGCGAATTGCTCATCCAGAATGCGCTGTTCCAGATTGTGCTCCGGGTCGAACAGCAGGCGCACGCCCTGCCCTTGCGACTGGCGGATCTCGACTTCGCGGATGTCGCGCACCTCGTGATAATCCGCCGTGGCGCTCACCGGGCGCTTGCCGGGATCGAGCACGCGCAGCGTCACCAGGGTGCGGTGCGGCAGGATGGCGCCGCGCCAGCGACGCGGACGGAACGGGCTGATGGGGGTGAGCGCCAGCACGTTGGCGTCCAGCGGCAGGATCGGGCCGTGCGCGGAAAGGTTGTACGCGGTGGAGCCGGCCGGCGTGGAGACCAGGATGCCGTCGCACACGAGGTTCTGCAGCTTCACCGTGTCGTTGAGTTTGACCTCCAGGTGGGCGGCCTGGTTGCTCTGGCGCAGCAGGGAGACTTCGTTGAAGGCGAGCGCATGATGCACTTCGCCGTGCGCGTCAACGGTGCGCATCTCCAGTGGGTACAGCACGGCGGCATGGGCGCGGGAGATGCGTTCCTCCAGTTCGTCCAGCCGGTGCTTGTTCATCAGGAAGCCGACGCGCCCCAGCTTCATGCCATACACCGGCGCCGGCAGGGCGCGATAGGCGTGCAGCGTGCGCAGCATGAAGCCGTCGCCGCCCAGGGCCACGATGACGTCGGCCTCCTCCGGCGGCATGTCGCCATAGCGATCGACAAACTTGCGGCGAGCCTGCTGGGCCACGTTGGTCTCGCTGGCGACAAAAGCAAAGCGCATAGGGCAGAGCCATCACCTGACAGGGGCCCTGAGCATAACAGCTACGGTTTGCGCTCCGGGACAGGGCCCGGCATGGCCGGGCGCCCCGCGAGGGGTAGGCCCGCCGGTCCCCGCCGAAGGAATCATCGGTGCACGCAAAAAAATATCGAAGGGACTAATACCTAGAGGCACCGCGCACATATACCCAGCGCCGATAGGAAAACGTACGCGGCACGGTTGGCCGCGTTCTCAAACATCGCAGGCACTGGACGAATAAACACTCCAGGTAAATCCGCAACAAAGCGCCGGCTCTTAAACAGCGCCATTCGAATCGAGCCGTTTTTCGCGAGGAAAACATCGGCATTCGCTTTGCTCTTTTTCTCCGGACACGGAGCTTATTTTTCACGGTTTCACAAGGAGCGATTTTTAAAATCGCCACCGAATCGCTCCCAGGCCATGGCGTGGCGCACAGCATGATGTGCGCCACTCGTCATCGCGCGTATCCGCAAAAACCTGGGCGATTCGCGGGCAAACCCATCCAAGCATGCAAACCGTTGAGGAGTACGCTTATGCAACGCACTAGCTCATCCGTGAAGCTTCTGGCTGCTCTTGCTTCCGTTTTCCTGGCAGGCATAGCGGCAACGATGCCGGCCAGCGCACAGACATGTTCGCCGGCGCTGGTGGCCGGCAGTTATGCGGCGTCCGACGACGGATCGATCATTCCCGCCCTCGGCGGTGTCATCAACCGGGCGTCGGTGGGACAAATCAATCTGGATGCGGCGGGTAATGTGTCCGGCACCAGCACGGCCAGCCTGGCCGGCACGATCAATACCAACAATTTCACCGGTACCTATGTCGTCAATCCTGATTGCACCGGTACATTGAATCTGCAGCAACCCGGAGCCACGGCGACTTTCGCGGCGGTATGGGACAGCAACGGAAGCCATTTCCGTTTCATATTCACCTCCTTCGGAACGCCGCTGCTTTCCACGCCCACGGTCATCCATGGCGACGCTACCAAGAAATTCCCGTGATTCGATACTTGCAAGCGATGTCCAGGACACCGCTTGATTGACCAAAAAAAGGGGCGGCGCCATGCGCCACCCCTTTGCCGATACCCGCAAACGCAGCGCGTTTACTGGTTCACCGGCACCTGCGCCAGCTGGGCCAGGCGACGGACTGCGACTGAGGCGATCGGGTAGTCCGCGTTCTGGGTCAGGATTTCCGCCAGCATGTTGCGGGTGTACTTCAGCGTGGCGTCGTCGCGCTGCAGCCATGCCTGCACTGGCGAGATGTCCTTCGATGCGCCCGTGAGCGAGAGCACCTGCAGGGCCAGCGCGCGATGCTGGTGGTTGAGCTCGTCCAGCAGCGAACCGCGTGCCTGCGCGTGCCATGCACCCTCGACCGGCAGCGCTTCGATCTGGCTGCGCAGCCATTCCAGGTCCAGCGCCTCGCCCAGTTCGTAGAACACGCTGGCCACCTTGGCGATCGGCTGGCCGCTCTGCTGGGCCACCTCGACGATGTCGAGCATGGCGCGCAGTTCCGGCAGGCGCGCCAGGCGCAGGGCGAGTTCGCCCGGCATGCCGAGGCCCTCCCACTTCTCCTGGCTGGTGGCGAATTCCTGCTTGCCCGTCTCGGTGAGCACGTTGGGCAGGGCCGCACGCAGCTCGGTGACGCCGGCCTGGTAGCGCTCCACGTTGGCGGCGATTTCCAGCGTGCCGCCCGGACGGTTCAGCAGCCAGCGCGTGGTGTGGCGCAGCAGCGACCAGATCTGCAGGATGGCGTCGATCTGGGTGGCTTCCGCCACCTTGCCGTCCAGTGCTTCGATCTGCGCCCACAGTTCGCGTGCGTCGAGGATTTCACGCGCGGCGGTGTACGCCTTGGCGATGGCCGCCGGCCCCTGCCCCGTGTCTTCCTGCATGCGCATCATGAAGGTGGCGCCCATGCGGTTGATGGTGGAGTTGGTCACGGCCGTGGCGATGATTTCGCGCTTCAGGCGGTGGCGCTGCATGTGCTCGGCGTACTTGGCGTGCAGCGGCTCGGGGAAATAGCGCACCAGTTCCTTGGACAGGTACGGGTCTTCCGGCACGTCCGAGTCGAGCAGCTGCTGGAACAGCTTGATCTTGTCGTACGACAGCAGCACGGAAAGCTCCGGACGCGTCATGCCGATCCCGCGCGTCTTGCGCTCGGTCAGCTCCGCTTCGCTGGGCAGGTTTTCCACCTGCCGGTCGAGCAGGCCTTCCGATTCCAGCTGGCGGATGAAGTGCGCCATGGAGCCGATGCGGTGCACCGACTGGTGCTCCATCAGGGTGATGGCCTGGTTCTGGCGGTAGTTGTCCCACAGCACCAGCTGGCCGACTTCGTCGGTCATGCTGGCGAGCAGCGTGTTGCGCTGGTCGAGCGTGAGCTCGTTGCGCTGCACGGCGTCGCCGAGCAGGATCTTGATGTTCACCTCATGGTCGGAGGTGTCCACGCCGGCCGAGTTGTCGATGAAGTCGGTGTTGAGCAGCACGCCATGCTGCGCGGCTTCGATGCGGCCCTTCTGGGTGAAGCCCAGGTTGCCGCCCTCGCCCACCACCTTGCAGCGTAGCTCCGCGCCGTTCACGCGCAGCGCGTTGTTGGCGCGGTCGCCCACGTCGGCATGGGTTTCGGCGCTGGACTTCACGTAGGTGCCGATGCCGCCGTTCCACAGCAGGTCCACCGGCGCCTTCAGGATGGCGCTGAGCAGTTCGTTCGGAGCCAGCTGGGTAACGTCCGGCTTGATGCCGAGCACGGCGCGCACTTCCGGCGAGATCGGGATCGACTTCAAGGTGCGCGGATACACGCCGCCGCCGGCGGAGATCAGCGACTTGTTGTAGTCGTCCCAGCTCGAGCGCGGCAGCTTGAACATGCGCTCGCGCTCCGCGAACGAACGCTCCACGTCCGGCGTCGGGTCGAGGAAGATGTGGCGATGGTCGAACGCGGCGACCAGCTTGATGTGGCGCGACAGCAGCATGCCGTTGCCGAACACGTCGCCGGACATATCGCCGATGCCCACGCAGGTGAAGTCCTGCGACTGGCTGTCGCGGCCCAGCGCGCGGAAGTGGCGCTTGACCGACTCCCACGCACCCTTGGCGGTGATGCCCATGCCCTTGTGGTCGTAGCCGTTGGAACCGCCCGAGGCGAAGGCGTCGCCCAGCCAGAAGCCGTGCTCGACCGAGATGGCGTTGGCGATGTCGGAGAACGTGGCCGTGCCCTTGTCGGCCGCCACCACCAGGTACGGATCGTCGTTGTCATGGCGCACCACGTCGTGCGGCGGCACCACCTTGCCTTCGAGCAGGTTGTCGGTGATGTCGAGCAGGCCGCTAATGAACATGCGGTAGCAGGCGATGCCCTCGGCCAGCTGCGCGTCGCGGTCGCCGTTGACGGGCGGGCGCTTGACGTAGAAACCGCCCTTGGAGCCCACCGGCACGATCACGGTGTTCTTCACCATCTGCGCCTTCACCAGGCCCAGCACTTCCGTGCGGAAGTCCTCGCGGCGGTCGGACCAGCGCAGGCCGCCACGCGCCACCGGGCCGAAGCGCAGGTGGATGCCTTCCACGCGCGGCGCGCACACGAAGATCTCGCGGTACGGCACCGGCTTGGGCAGCTCTGGCACGCGGTGCGAGTCGAACTTGAAGCTGATGTAGCTGCGGTACTGGCCGTTCCACTGCTGGAAGAAGCTGGTGCGCAGCGTGCCGCGGATCAGCGCCACGAAGCTGCGCAAGATGCGGTCGTCGTCCAGGCTGGACACGGTTTCCAGCAGCGTGCCGATGGCCTCCTCGATCACCGTGATCTGCTCGTCGCGCGGCTTGGAGAGCGCGCCCACCAGGCCGTCGATGAGGGCCGGATGCGCATGGCGCAGCGACTCGGGGATCAGCACCTGCATCTCGCCGCGCAGCATGTCGCCGGCGCGCTTGAGCTCGTCGGCCGACAGCGTCTCGCGGCGCGGATCGAACTTGGCCAGGAACATTTCCACCAGCAGGCCGGCGATGGCCGGGTAGCGGTTGAACGCGTCTTCCATGTACGACTGCGAGAAGGCCACGCCGGTCTGCAGCAGGTACTTGCAGTAGCTGCGCAGCATGGCGACCTGGCGCCAGCTCAGCTTGGCGCCCAGCACGAGGCGGTTGAAGCCGTCGTTCTCGGCATTGCCGCGCCAGATCTGCTCGAAGGCGTCCTCGAACAGCGTGCCCACCTGCTCCACGCTGAAAGCGAGGCTGCCGGCGGTCTGCACTTCGAAGTCCTGAATGTAGAGCTGGGCGTCGCCGACGCGGATGTCGTACAGGTGCTCGGTGAGCACGCGCAGGCCCAGGTTCTCCAGCTGCGGCAGCACTTCGGACAGGGCGATGTCGCCGCCGCTGCGGTAGATCTTGAAGCGCAGTTCTTCCGGACGGGAGGCCGGATGGTAGAACGACATGCGCACCGCGTCGTCGCCCTTGAGCAGCGACAGCTGGTGCACGTCCTGCGCGGCCACGACCGGGGACACGTCCTCCATGTAGCCGGCGGGCATGGCCTTGGCATAGCGGTTGGCCAGCACCACGCCGTCATGGTCGCCCAGCGTGCGCACCAGCTCGTCGCGCACGTCGTCGTGCCAGTTGCGCACGATGGCGGCCACGCCCTTCTCAAGCTCCGCGGTGTCGTACTGCACCTGGTCGCCGATCTTCGGGCGCACCACCACGTGCAGGCGCACCAGCGCGGCCTCGCCCATCAGCACGGACGAATCCAGGCTCTCGCCGCGCATCGACTCCTTCAGCATCGCCTCGATGCGCTCGCGCACCGTGGTGTTGAAGCGTTCGCGCGGGACGTACACCAAGCAGGTCACGAAGCGGCCGTAGCGGTCGCGGCGCACGAAGATGCGCGTGCGTGCGCGCTGGCGCAGTTCCAGCGTGCCCATCGCGGTGTTGAACAGTTCCTCGTCGCTGCTCTGGAACAGCTCGTCGCGCGGCAGCGTTTCCAGGATGTGGCGCAGCGCCTTGCCCGAATGCGAGTCGCGCTTGAGGCCGGAGCGCTCCATCACGTACTCGACCTTCTGGCGCACCAGCGGCACGTCCTGCGGGCGCGCCATGTATGCATTGGAGGAGAACAGGCCCAGGAAGCGCTGCTCGGCCACCGGCTTGCCGTTGGCGTCGAACTTGAGCACGCCCACGTAATCCATGTAGCCCGGACGGTGCGCGTGCGAGCGCGCATTGGTCTTGGTGAGGATGATGGCGTCGGTGGAGCCGGACTGCGGCAGGTCGCTGGCCACCAGCGAACGCAGCGAGCGCGGCGCCAGCGAGCGCTCGCTCTTGTGCAGGATGCCGGCGCCGGAGGTTTCGTTGGCGCGCAGCACTTCCTCGCCGTCGGCTTCGGTGACTTCGTATTCGCGGTAGCCGAGGAAGGTGAAGTTGTCGTCGGCGAGCCAGCGCAGGAATTCCGAGGCTTCCTTCACCGAGGCAGCGTCGATCGGCAACTGGCGCGAAGGCAGGTCGGCGGCGATGGCCAGAGCTTGGTCGCGCATCTTCTTCCAGTCGGCCACGGCGACGCGCACGTCTTCCAGCGCGCCTTCGAGGCGGGCCTTGAGCCTGGCCAGCTCCTCGTCGTTCGCCACGCGGTCCACTTCGAAATGCATCACCGATTCGGGCTGGCCGTCGGCGGCGCCGATCTTCAGCAGCTTGCCGGAGGCGTCGCGCGACACCTCCACCACCGGATGGATCACCGCGTGGATCTGCAGGTTCTCGGCCGCGACCATGCTGACGGTGTCGACCAGGAAGGGCATGTCGTCGGTGACGACCTCGATGTAGCTGCGGCCCGCGTGGCCGGTTTCCGGGTTGACCACGCGTACGGCGGCGTGGCCGGGCTTGCGCTGCTGCATGAACTGGAGCAGGTCGGCGATCAGCGCGGCCCACTCGCGGGCGGTGTGCAGCTCGAGGTCGCCGTCGGCGATGCGCGAGAAGAAAGCGCTGATAAAAAATTGCGCCTCATCAAGGCGCACCGTGGGAAATCCGCTTTTCAGTTCTTCGAGAACAACAGTGGGGAAAGAGCTGTTGCTGGCCGCACGAATCGCGTTCATGGCATCTACTGTTTTGGGGAGACGGAATGAGGCTAAAAAAGCCTCAAAAGGATACGCCTCGCGTCATGCCTAATCCACCTTTGTGAACGGCGAACTTCAGCCAGCGGCAGGACATGACGCCTGTGCAGCAAAGGCCATGCGAGGGTGTTTTCGCGACAACGGCGTGACAGCCGGCACGCAGCGGAAACACCCGCCTTCCATCGAAACACTTGCGGCGCTCGTGTGTTGCCTGCGCATCGGCGGACGCGACCTTCATCACCGGCCCATGCAGTACCTGGGCGTATGTCACGACGTTGCCGTCATCAAAACGTTGCGCTGCAGCAGATGAAATCGGTTCATCGCCAAGCACGGGCGACCAATGGAAACACGCGCATACCGGTGACGGGGCGTTGCAAGCAAGCGAGCAGGACGCGCAACCGGACGATCGGCACAGGCCATCGCCGCCGTGGGCTGGCACCATCCCCGCCGCACCACTTCCGGGGCGTCATGAACACCGACACCCTTCCTTCACGGAATTCAGCCAAAATTAGTACCCGGCGATCCACCAAGGGGTACAGCAATCGGATCTCAGCTCATCCCGAGAAACGCGCCAGGGCGGCCCGGAGTGCCCGCCCAGCGTGGCGAGGGTGGCTCTACAAATTGTAAACTGTACGGTATAGTCCAAGCTCGCCTTGCCTGAACGAGCCACGGCTTCCGGGCCCCGCCCGTCCTGATTTCTCCCGGTTTCCCGGGGAATGCGGACCTGCGGGGCCGCTGTGTGTTCGTCGCAAGCCATTGATTTGTCGTTGCCCGGAGAGGCCACGACGTGCTGCATCCCCGACCACATTAAAGAAAAGAATGGAGCCCACATGAAGTCCACGTCATTGCGCACACCCCTGCTGTGCCTTGGCCTGCTCTCACTGGCCGCCTGTGGCAAAGGCAAGGAACAAGGCCCGCCGCAGATGCCGCCGCCGGAAGTCGGCGTGGTGAAGGTCCAGGCCCAGAGCACGCCGCTGACCAAGGACCTGGTGGGCCGCGTGTCGGCCTTCCGCAGCGCGGACGTGCGCGCCCGCGTCTCGGGCGTGCTGCTCAAGCGCGTCTACCAGGAAGGCACGGACGTCAAGCAGGGCCAGGTGCTGTTCGAGATCGACCCGGCCGTGTACCAGGCCGCGGTGAACTCGGCCCAGGCCAACCTGGCCGCCGGCCAGGCCACCTATGTGAACTATCACAACCTGGCCGAGCGCTACCGCAAGCTGCGTCCGCAGAACTTCATCTCGCAGTCCGACTTGGACGCCGCCGAAGCCAACGAGCGCAGCAGCGCCGCCTCGGTGAAGCAGCTGCAGGCCGCGGTGGAAAACGCCAAGATCAACCTGAGCTACACCCGCGTGACCTCGCCCATCGACGGCCGCGCCGGCCAGCAGCAGGTCACCGAGGGTGCCATCGTCGGCAACGGCGCCGCCGACGCGGGCTCCAGCTCCACCCTGCTGACCACGGTGGACCAGCTCGATCCACTCTATGTGAACTTCACCGTCAGCTCCGCCGACCTCGATCGCCTGCGCGCCGCGCAGTCGGCGGGCAATGTGTCGCTGTCGGACCAGAACAAGACCACCGTGCAGGTCACCCTGCCCGACGGCAGCAAGTACGACCAGGCCGGCACGCTTGACTTCTCCGGCGCCACGGTCGACCCGACCACGGGTGCGGTGAACCTGCGCGCCCAGCTGCCCAACCCGCAGCGCCGGCTGCTGCCGGGCGCCTACGTCACCATCACCGCCAACCTGGGCGAGCAGCACAACGTGTTCCTGGTGCCGCAGGCGGCCGTGCTGCGCGACGTGGTGGGCGCGTACGCGCTGGTGGTCGAGTCCAATGGCAACGTGGCGCGCAAGAACGTCAAGGCCGACAACATGGCCAACGGCAACTGGATCGTCACCAGCGGCCTGAGCGCCGGCGACCAGGTGATCGTGTCCGGCCTGCAGGCTGTGCAGCCCGGCAAGCCGGCCAAGGCCACGCCCTACCAGCCCGACCAGAAGAAGGGCGCGCAGGCGGGCCAGGCTGGCGCGGCTGCCGGTAAGCAGTAAGGGAGCCCACCGACATGCCGAGTTTCTTTATTGACCGTCCCATCTTCGCGTGGGTGGTGGCCATCCTGATCACACTGGTGGGCACCATTTCCGTGTTGAACATGGGTATCGAGTCGTACCCGAACATCGCGCCGCCGCAGGTGGTGGTGTCGGCGACCTACCCGGGCGCCAACGCCGATACGATGGAGAAGAACGTCACCCAGGTGATCGAGCAGCAGCTCACGGGCATCGACCATCTGCTGTACTTCAGCTCCTCGTCCAACTCCAACGGCACCTCCACCATCACCCTGAGCTTCGAAACGGGCACCGACCCGGACATCGCCCAGGTGCAGGTGCAGAACAAGGTGCAGCTGGCCCAGCCGCGCTTGCCGACCGCCGTGACCCAGCAGGGCGTGGTGGTGGCCAAGAGCAACCCTGACTTCCTGATGTTCGTGTCCCTGGTGTCCAGCAACCCGGACATCGACGGCAACCGCCTGGCCGACATCATCGCCTCGCAGGTGGCCGACCAGGTGGGCCGCATCCCGGGCGTGGGCAACACCCGCCTGATCGGCGCCGAGTACGGCGTGCGCATCTGGCTGAACCCGGACAAGCTGCAGGGCTACGGCCTGGCCGCCAGCCAGGTCTACTCGGCCGTGGCCGCGCAGAACGTGCAGTTCGCCGCCGGTTCGCTGGGCGCCGACCCGTCGCCGAAGGACCAGGGCTTCACCGCCACGGTGTCGGCCGAGGGCCGTTTCTCCTCGCCCGAGGAGTTCGGCAACATCATCCTGCGCGCCAACAGCGACGGCACGGTGGTCAAGCTGAGCGACGTGGCCCGCATCGACTTCGGCCCGCAGAGCTACGGCCTGGCCGCGACGTGGAACGGCCAGCAGGTGGGCGGTCTCGGCGTGCAGCTGCTGCCGGGCGCCAACGCGCTGGACGTGGCCGACGCGGTGAAGGCCAAGATGGCCGAACTGTCCAGGGACTTCCCCGAAGGCGTCACCTGGTTCGCACCGTACGACACCACCCCGTTCGTGAAGATCTCGATCGAGGAAGTGGTGCACACGCTGGTGGAGGCCATCATCCTGGTCTTCCTGGTGATGCTGATCTTCCTGCAGAACTTCCGTGCCACGGTGATCCCCACCCTGGTGATTCCGGTGGCGCTGCTGGGCACCTTCATCGGCCTGGTGGCCCTGGGCTTCACCGTCAACCAGCTGACCCTGTTCGGCATGGTGCTGGCCATCGGCATCGTGGTGGACGACGCGATCGTGGTGATCGAGAACGTCGAACGCATCATGACCGAGGAGCACCTCTCCCCCAAGGAAGCCACGCGCAAGGCGATGGGCCAGATCACCGGCGCGGTGGTGGCCATCACCGTGGTGCTTGCGGCGGTGTTCGTGCCCTCGGCCCTGCAGCCGGGCGCGTCGGGCGTGATCTACAAGCAGTTCGCGCTGACCATCGCCGTGTCGATGGGCTTCTCGGCGTTCCTCGCGCTGTCGTTCACGCCGGCGCTGTGCGCCACCATCCTCAAGCCGGTGCACGACCACAAGAAGAACATCGTCTACCGCAAGTTCAACGATCTCTTCGATCGCGTCACGCACACCTACAGCGGCCACATCGGCAGTGCGGCGCGCCATGCACCGCGCTGGATGATGGTGTTCGTGGTGGTCGCGGCGCTGGCTGGCTTCCTGTACACCAAGCTGCCCACCAGCTTCGTGCCCAATGAAGACCAGGGCTTCGCCCTCGCCATCGTCAACCTGCCGCCGGGCGCCACCCTGCACCGCACGGAAGAGGTGATGGCCGAAATGCGCGAGCGCGTGAAGCAGAGCCCGCTGCAGGACGACATCGTCGGCATGTACCAGATCAGCGGCTTCAGCTTCATCGGCCAGAGCGAAAGCACCGGCATGGCCTTCATCAAGTTGAAGGACTGGAAGGAGCGCTCGATCACGGCCGACGACTGGATCCTGAAGGCGAACGGCGTGCTGCACGGCATCCGCGACGCGCAGATCTTCGTGGTCAACCTGCCCACCATCCGCGGCCTCAGCCAGTTCGGCGGCATCGACATGTACCTGCAGGCGCGTGCCGGCCAGTCGCATGGCGAGCTGATGCAGGCCATGGGCACCGTGGTCGGCAAGGCCAAGGACAACCACGCGCTGTTCGGCGTTCGCCCCAACTCGCTGCCCGATGCCCCGCAGTGGGACATGAAGGTGGACCGCGTGCAGGCGCAGGCCATGGGCCTGTCGGTGAGCGACGTGTACACCGCCATCCAGATGATGCTGGCGCCGGTGTATGTGAACGACTTCGTCTACGGCGGCCGCGTGAAGCGCGTGTACCTGCAGGCGGACCAGGCCTACCGCATGGGCCCGGAAGCGCTGCAGCACATCTACACGCCCAGCAGCCTGTCGCCGGGTTCGAGCAGTTCGTCCACCTACGCGGCCACGGTCAACCCGTACAACATGATCCCGATCTCCAGCGTGGTGAAGACCAACTGGGACATGGGCTCGCCGGCGCTGACCCGCTACAACGGCTACGCCGCGGTGGAAATCGTGGGTAACGAAGCCCCGGGCTTCTCCACCGGCCAGGCCATGGCCGCGCTGCAGGGCATCGTGGACAACGACCTGCCCAAGGGCTTCGGCGCGGACTGGACGGGTCAGTCGTACCAGGAAATCCTGGCCGGCAACTCGGCCACGCTGCTGATGGTGCTGTCCATCGTCATCGTGTTCCTCTGCCTTGCCGCGCTGTACGAGAGCTGGTCGATCCCGGTCGCCGTGCTGCTGGTGGTGCCGCTGGGCCTGCTGGGTACGGTGGTGTTCTCCATGTTGCGCGGCTTGCCGAACGACATGTACTTCAAGATCGGCCTGATCACGGTGATCGGTCTGGCGGCGAAGAACGCGATCCTGATCGTGGAATTCGCGGTGGAGCAGCAGCAGGCTGGCCAGTCGCTGTTCCAGGCAGTGGTCACGGCTTCGCGCCTGCGACTGCGCCCCATCCTGATGACGTCGATGGCGTTCATCCTGGGTGTGTTCCCGCTGGCCATCTCCACTGGTGCGGGCGCCAACTCGCGTCACTCCATCGGCACGGGCGTGATCGGCGGCATGATGTTCGCCACCTTCCTCGGCCTGCTGCTGATCCCGGTGTTCTACGTCACGGTGCGTCGCCTGCTGGGCGACAAGCTGGACGAGGCATCGCACACGATCCGCCAGGCCCACGGCGGCGCAGCCACCGACGCAAGCGGCGGCGGCACGCAGGGCCCGATGCAGCCGTTCGATTCGGATCCGCGCCGCGGCGCGTGATCCGGGTCCACCGGTCGTTCAACGAAAAGCCCCGGTCGAAAGACCGGGGCTTTTTCTTTGGCTCCGTGCGCCGCAACGGCGCGGCGAAGCGGGCTCACTGTTCGCCGCTCACCGTGGTGTTGCGCCCGCGCAGCTTTGCCGAATACAGCCGCCGGTCCACCAGTTCGAGAAAAGCCTGCCGCTCGTCCAGCGCCATGGGCACCACCGTGCCCGCGCCGATGCTCAGGGTCAGCGCCATGCCGGCCAACGAGCGCTCGTGCGGAATCCACTCGGTGCGGATCAGCTCGTGGCAACGCTCGGCCACCTGCGCGGCGGTGGCGGCATCAGTGTCGGGCAGCACGAGCACGAACTCCTCGCCGCCGAAGCGCGCGAGAAAATCGCGCGGGCCGCGTATCGCCTTCTCCAGCGTCTTGGCCACCACCTTCAGGCAGTAATCGCCCTGCACGTGGCCGTAGTGATCGTTGTACTGCTTGAAGTAGTCGATATCGAGCACGAGCAGCGACAGCGGCCGTCCGCTGCGCCGCGCGCCGTCCCACTCTTCCTGGAACACCGTGTCGAAGCGGCGGCGATTGGCGATGCCGGTGAGGCCATCCTTGAAGGACAACGTCTCCAGCTCGCGTTGCAGCTCCAGCAGCCGTTGCTCCGTGCGCTTGCGCTCGCTGATGTCGAACATGAAGCCGACCAGCGCATCCACGCTGCCATCGGCCTTGCGCACCACGTGGACCACGTCGCGGATCCACACGTAGCCGCCGTCCTTGCACAGCGCGCGGTAGTCGGCCTCGTGGTCCACGCCGGCCTTGGACTGCGCCACGCAGAAATTCACCGCCCAGTCGCGGTCTTCCGGATGGATGCGGTCGGCCCAGTCCTGCACGCTGACCCAGCTGTCGGGCGCCCAGCCCAGCAGTTCTTCGATCTGCGGGCCGATGTAGGAAAACGACAAGGTGTCCCACTGGATGCGCCAGGGAATGGCCTTGGTGGACTCGAGCAGGGTCTTGTAGACCATGCCCTCTTCTTCCAGCTTCTCGATGGTTTCTGACATGGGCGGCTCGCGGCGCGTGGCTTGGTATTCCCAGCCCGAAGCAACCATCGTGCCGTGCTGTGGGGCGGTGTGCGCCAGCGCGGAAGAACGCCTGTTGCCAGCGTTTTGCGGCCTCCGATCTCGTTCCGGGAACGGGCGCGGATGAAGTGGACGTCGCCGTGTTCGGTCAGTTCCCGACGTGGCGGGACGAAGCCGCGCGAGAGTCAGGGGCCGTCCTTGGCCGGAGGGGGTACCGAATCCCTGGTTGATCGCAAGTATTTGCGATTGTTCCGAAAGGCGTCAACCGCCTTCGTCCGCTCCGGCAAGCGGGAACGCAAAGAAAAACCCCCGGCGCGGGCCGGGGGCTGGGTCGGGCTCACTCAGCGCAGGCCGGTTTCGGCGCGCGCGATCACGATGCGCTGGATCTCGCTGGTGCCTTCGTAGATCTCGGTGATCTTGGCATCGCGGAAGTAGCGCTCCAGCGGCATTTCGCGGGAATAACCCATGCCGCCGTGGATCTGCACGGCCTGGTGGGAAATCCACATGGCCGCTTCCGACGCGGTGAGCTTGGCGATGGAAGCCTCGGTGCCGAAGCGGCCGCCGTTCTTCTCCGCCTCCCCCTTGGTCCAGGCGGCGCGCAGCGTCAGCAGCATGGCGGCGTCCAGCTTGCACTTCATGTCGGCAATCTTCGCCTGGGTCATCTGGAAGCTGCCGATGGGCTGGCCGAAGGCCTTGCGGTCGCGCGACCACTGCACCGACGCGTCGTAGGCCGCGCGTGCAATGCCCACCGCCTGCGAAGCGATGCCGATGCGGCCCGCGTCGAGCAGGCTCATGCCCATGGCGAAGCCCTTGCCTTCCTCGCCCAGCAGGTTTTCCTTCGGGCACACGTAATCGGTGAATTCGATTTCGCAGGTGGCCGAGGCGCGGATGCCCAACTTCGGCTCGCTCTTGCCCGCATGGAAACCGGGCAGCTGGGTATCGATGATGAAGGCCGACACGCCCTTGGCGCCGATGCCCGGCGTGGTGATGGCGAACAGGATGATGTAGCGCGCGACCATGCCGGAGGTGATCCAGCTCTTCTTGCCGTTGATCACCCAGTCGCCGTTGGCGTTCCTGGTGGCGCGCGTGTGCATGGCGGAGGCATCCGAACCGGACTGCGGCTCGGTGAGCGCATACGCGCCGATGGCCTCGCCCTGGGCGATGGCGCGCACATACTTCTGCTTCTGCTCCTCCGTGCCGTGCTTGAGGATGCCGGTGCAGAACAGCGAATTGTTCACCGACATGATGGTGGCGGTGGCCGCGTCGGCCGAGGCGATCTCGATCATCGCCAGCACATAGGCAATCGGGTCCATGCCCGCGCCGCCGTACTCCGTGGGCACCTCGATGCCCATCAGGCCCAATTGGCCCATCTCGCGGATGTTGTCCAACGGGAACTCCCCCTTCTCGTCCAGCTCCGCCGCCACCGGCACGATGCGCTTCTGCGCGAAATCGCGGGCAATGGCCTGGATGGACAACTGGTCGTCGGTAAAACGGAAATCCATGAAAGACTCCAAGGGGGATCAGGGAAGCCCTCCATTTTAGCCCGTGCGATGCGGATACCTCTGTGCGGATGCAGCAAGGAGCGAGGAGTGAGTAAAGAGGAGTGAGAAGTGAGAGAGAGCCAACCTCTGTTTTCTCACTCCTCTTCACTCACTCCTAGCTTCTTGACTAGGAACCCAGCCGGTCCTAGCCTTAAGTATCTCTGCATCGCGATACAAGGATACCCATGGACCTGGCTACCGCCTCCAGCGTGCTGCGCCTGCTGGCGGACCCCACCCGGGTGCGCCTGCTCGCCCTGCTCGAACGCGAGGAACTGACCGTGGCGGAGCTGGCCGCGGTGCTGCACCTGGCGCAGCCGCGCGTGTCCACCCATCTGGCCAAGCTGAAGGAAGCGGAGCTGGTACGCGACCGCCGGGCCGGCGTGTCCGCCTATTACCGCGCCAACGCCGAAACCGACGAGCACCTGCAGGTGCTGCTCAAATCCCTGCGCGACAACATCGACGACGCCCTGCTGCGCGAGGACGCCGAACGCCTGCCCGGCGTGCTCGCCCAGCGTGCCAGCGAGGAAGGCTGGGCCGACACCGTCGCCGGCGACATGGAGCGCCATTACTCGCCAGGCCGCACCTGGGAAACCCTCGCCCGCTCGCTGCTGCAGCTGCTGGAAACCGGCGACGTGCTCGACATCGCCTCCGGCGACGGCATCACCGCCGAACTGCTGGCCCCGCACGCCCATTCCATCGTCTGCGTGGACAGCAGCGAGCGCGTGGTGGAAGCGGCGGCGCAGCGCTTGAAACCCTTCGGCAATGTCGAAGTGCTCAAGGGCGACATGCATGCGCTCGAGCTGGGCGAACGCCGTTTCGACCTTGTGCTGATGCTGCACGCCCTTACCTACGCCGAACACCCGGCCAAGGCCGTTGCCGAGGCCGCGCGTGTGCTGCGCAGCGGCGGCCGCCTGCTGACCGTGACGCTGGGCAAGCACGACCACCGCGCCGTGGTGGAGCCGTTCGATCACCGCAACCTCGGCTTCTCCCACGACGAACTGACCGGCTTCGCCAAGAAGGCTGGCCTGGAAGCCCTGAGCTGTACGCGCCTGAGCCGCGAGCGCAAGGCGCCCCATTTCGAAGTGATCAGCCTGCTCGCCCGCAAGAAGTAAGGAGAACGCCATGAGTACCCTGCCCTGGCTCCATCCCGAACGGGTCGCCCTGCTGGAAAAAGGGCTGCGCGAACGCATCCTCGTCATCGACGGCGGCATGGGCACCATGCTGCAGGGCCATCAACTCGACGAAACCGCCTTCCGCGGCGAGCGCTTCGCCGATGGCCACGACAGCACGCATGCGCACGACCATCCCGGCGGCTGTGACCTCAAGGGCAACAACGACCTGCTCACGCTGACCACGCCGGACATCATCCGTGGCGTGCACGAGGCCTACCTCGAAGCCGGCGCGGACCTGATCGAAACCAACACCTTCAACTCCACGCGCATCAGTCAGGCCGATTACCACCTGGAACACCTCGCGTATGAGTTGAACCGCGAAGGCGCCCGCCTCGCCCGCGCCGCCTGCGATGCGTTCGAGGCGAAGACGCCGGACAAGCCGCGCTTCGTCATCGGCGTGCTCGGCCCCACCAGCCGCACCGCCTCGCTGTCGCCGGATGTCAATGATCCGGGCTTCCGCAACGTCACCTTCGAAGAACTGGTGACCAATTACACCGAGTCCGCCGCCGGCCTGATCGATGGCGGCGCCGACCTCCTCATGGTCGAGACCATCTTCGACACGCTCAACGCCAAGGCGGCACTGTTCGCCATCAGCGAGCTGTTCCGCGAGCGCGGTGCGCGCCTGCCGGTGATGATCTCCGGCACCATCACCGACCGCTCCGGCCGCACGCTCTCCGGCCAGACGGCGGAAGCCTTCTACTACTCCGTGCAGCACGCGCGGCCGATCTCCGTGGGCCTCAACTGCGCGCTGGGCGCGGCAGACCTGCGCCCGCACGTGCAGGTGCTGGCCAACACCGCCACCTGCTTCGTCAGCACGCACCCGAACGCCGGCCTGCCCAATGCCTTCGGCGAATACGACGAAACACCCGAACAGATGGCCGCCGTGATCGGCGGCTTCGCCCGCGACGGCCTGCTCAACATGGTCGGCGGCTGCTGCGGCACCACGCCCGCGCATATCAAGGCGATTGCGGAGGCGGTGCGCGATGTCGCGCCGCGCACTTTGCCTGCCCAAGCGAAGGAGGCCGCATGACGCTCCCTCTCCCCTCCGGGGAGAGGGCCGGGGTGAGGGGCCAATCTTGCCTCACCCTCGCACTACTCAGCCTTGCCGCCCGCCCCACGCCCCCACATCAATCCTCTCCCCTCCACGGAGAGGAGGACAACGCATGATGCCCCGCTACACCCGACTCTCCGGCCTTGAACCGCTGGTCATCACGCCGGGCCTGCTGTTCGTCAACGTCGGCGAACGCACCAACGTCACCGGCTCCGCGCAGTTCCGCAAGCTCATCAAGGAAGAGCGCTACGAGGAAGCCGTGGACGTCGCGCGCCAGCAGGTCGCCAGCGGCGCGCAGATCATCGACGTCAACATGGACGAGGGCCTGATCGATTCGGAAGCCGCCATGACGCGCTTCCTCAACCTGATCGCCGCCGAGCCCGACATCGCCCGCGTGCCGGTGATGGTGGATTCCTCCAAATGGAGCGTGATCGAAGCCGGCCTGCGCTGCCTGCAGGGCAAGGGCATCGTCAACTCCATCTCGATGAAGGAAGGCGAAGAACTCTTCCTCGAGCACGCGCGCAAGGTCCAGCAATACGGCGCCGCCGTGGTGGTGATGGCCTTCGACGAACAGGGCCAGGCCGACACCTGCGAGCGCAAGGTGGAAATCTGCGCCCGCGCCTTCGAGCTGCTCACCACCCGGCTCGATTTCCCACCCGAAGACATCATCTTCGACCCCAACATCTTCGCCATCGCCACCGGCATCGAGGAACACAACAACTACGCGGTGGATTTCATCGAAGCCACCCGCGAACTCAAGCGCCGCTTCCCCGACTCGCACGTGTCGGGCGGCGTGTCGAACGTGTCGTTCTCGTTCCGCGGCAACAACGTGGTGCGCGAGGCGATCCACTCCGTGTTCCTCTATCACGCCATCAGGGCGGGCATGGATATGGGCATCGTCAACGCCGGCGCGTTGATGATCTACGACGACCTGCCCGAGGAACTGCGCGAGCGCGTCGAGGACGTGGTGCTCAACCGCCGCGCCGACGCCACCGAGCGCCTGCTGGAAATCGCCGACAACTACAAAGCGAAGAAAGGCGAAGCCGTCGCCGAGAACCTCGCCTGGCGCGACAAGCCGGTGCGCGAACGCCTCAGCCACGCACTGGTGCACGGCATCGACCAGTACGTGGTGGAAGACACCGAAACCGCGCGCCTGGAATCCGCTCGCCCGCTCGACGTCATCGAAGGCCCGCTGATGGACGGCATGAACGTGGTCGGCGACCTGTTCGGCGCCGGCAAGATGTTCCTGCCGCAGGTGGTGAAATCCGCCCGCGTGATGAAAAAGGCCGTGGCGCACCTCATCCCCTTCATCGAGGAGGAAAAGGCGCGCACCGGCGATGCCGGCAAATCTAACGGCAAGATCGTCATGGCCACCGTGAAGGGCGACGTGCACGACATCGGCAAGAACATCGTCGGCGTGGTGCTCCGCTGCAACAACTTCGACGTGATCGATCTGGGCGTGATGGTGCCCACGCAGAAAATCCTGGAGACGGCCATCGCCGAGAACGCCGACATCATCGGCCTCTCCGGCCTCATCACCCCGTCGCTGGAGGAAATGAGCCAGGTCGCGCGCGAAATGCAGCGCCAGAACTTCACCATTCCGCTGATGATCGGCGGCGCCACCACCTCGCGCGCGCACACCGCGCTGAAGATCGAGCCGCACTACAAGTCTCCCACCGTATGGGTGAAGGACGCCTCGCGCGCCGTGGGCGTGGCGCAGTCGCTGGTGAGCAAGGAGCTGGTCGACAACTTCATCGCCAAGGTCAAGGCCGACTACGCCGAAGTGCGCGAACGCCATCGCAATCGCAGCGGCGGCAAGCCGCTGGTTCCGCTGGACAAGGCGCGCGCGCAGCGCTTCACCACCGATTGGGCCGGCTACGAACCGCCGCAGCCCAAGCAGCCCGGCATCACCGTGTTCGACGACTACGATCTCGCCGAACTGCGCGGGTACATCGACTGGTCGCCCTTCTTCAACGCCTGGGAACTGGCCGGCCATTTCCCCGCCATCCTCACCGACGAAATCGTCGGCAAGCAGGCCACCGAGCTGTACAAGGACGCGCAGGCGATGCTGGACCAGCTCATCACCGAAAAATGGCTGACCGCGCGCGGCGTGATCGGTTTCTGGCCGGCTGCGTCCACGGGGGACGATGTCGTCGTGCCGCTGGACGGCGGCAAGACGGTCACGCTCCACCACCTGCGTCAGCAGGTCGACAAACCAACGGACCGCCCCGATTTCTGCCTTAGCGACTTCATCGCCCCAAAACCCGCCAACAAGCAGGACTGGATCGGCGGCTTCGCCGTCACCGCCGGCATCGGCATCGACGAACACGTGGCCCGCTTCGAAGCGGCGCACGACGACTATTCTGCCATCCTGCTGAAGGCCCTGGCCGATCGCCTGGCCGAAGCCTTCGCCGAGCGCATGCACGAACGCGTGCGCCGCGAGTTCTGGGGCTACGCGCCGGACGAATCGCTGGACAACGCATCGCTGATCGACGAGAAATACCGCGGCATCCGCCCTGCCCCGGGCTATCCGGCCTGCCCGGACCACACCGAAAAAGGCACGCTGTTCCAGCTGCTCGACGCCACCCGCCACACCGGCATCGAACTCACCGACAGCTTCGCCATGTTTCCCACCGCCGCCGTGTCCGGCTGGTACTTCTCCCACCCGGACAGCCAGTACTTCGTGGTGGGCCGCCTCACCCGCGAACAGGTGGACGACTACGCCAAGCGCAAGGGCTGGACGCGCGAGGAAGCGGAACGCTGGCTGGCACCCAATCTGGATTACGATCCGGATTGAGGCGCTCAAGCCGCGCTTGCATGGTTACTGCACTATGCCTGCACCCGGTGGTCTGGGACCGCACTCCGGCCCAAACCTCGCGCAAACGCCTGTATCCCTCACCGTCATTCCCGCGAAAGCGGGAATCCAGTGCCTTTTGGCCTTCCCGCACTACGTAAAGACGCTGGATGACTCGCTTCGCTCGCCCCTTCGGGGCCGCCCTACGGGCGTTCTGCGCGCGTTGCGCTTGTCCCGCCTTCGCGGGAATGACGGTAAGGAAGTTGAGCGTCCGCGCGAGATATCGAACAGCCCCTCAAACCTCACTCTCCACCAGCGACCGCCGCTTCATCTCGCGCATATGCACGACCAGGTTGTACACCGAGACAAAGGACGGGAAGAAATTCGACAGGATGCCCACCGAGTCGTTCTTGCCGAAGATGAAGTAGGACAGCAGCAGCGCGCTGCCGATCACC